>PJEL010000665.1_pt1 | contig 40068 bp, 38 predicted proteins | sample 1853271 | NCBI WGS metagenome assembly PJEL01 (sample SAMN08108733, study PRJNA415343) | Invertebrate metagenome, whole genome shotgun sequencing project. | host: Globobulimina | place: Sweden: Gullmar Fjord | collected 2015-08
AATATCACAGATCCTCTTGACGCAGTCGGCAACACAACAAAGGCTGTTACAAAGGGTTATGCTATCGGTTCAGCAGCTCTTGCAGCTCTTGTGCTCTTTGCTGAGTACTCAAGAAGTTTTGATACAACAATTTACTTTGATCTTTCAAACCCGAAGGTGCTTATCGGTCTCTTTATCGGCGGCCTGGCATCCTATTACTTCAGCGCACTCCTTATGGAAGCAGTTGGTAAAGCTGCAGGTGGTGTTGTTGATGAGGTTCGCCGTCAGTTCAAGGCATTCCCGGGAATCATGGATTACACGCAGAAGCCAGAGTATGGCAAGTGTGTTGATATCGTTACCCAGAGCGCACTTAAGCAGATGATGGTTCCGGCGCTTATTCCGGTCCTTCTTCCTGTTCTTGTAGGCAAGCTGCTTGGACCTGAGGCTCTCGGCGGACTCCTTATCGGTGCCATCGTTACAGGTCTCTTCCAGGCCATTGCCATGACATCAGGCGGCGGCGCATGGGATAACGCAAAGAAGTATATTGAAGACGGTAACCTCGGCGGCAAGGGCTCAGATGCCCATAAGGCTGCTGTTACAGGCGACACGGTCGGCGATCCTTATAAGGATACAGCAGGCCCGGCAATCAACCCGATGATCAAGGTTATGAACATCGTTGCCCTGCTTCTCGTGCCGCTTCTTTAATCTGTAAATATATTAATTTCAAAGGGGCTGTCCTATTCGGGACAGCCCCTTTTTATTTCTTTATATGAGTTGTTATGTTGATGCAGTATTTGGTATGTGGTATAAATTCTGTATGTCTACAGCAGAAATACATTTATATATAAGGAGGCATCATGCAGAAACTTATTGTCATTATTGGTGTTGTCATTATTTCAGGAGTGCTGTTGATCTCTTGCCAGAAGAAGGAAGAAGACGGCCATGCACATACAGCAGATGATAAACACGGAGTTGCGGTTCAGACATTTGACAAGGCCCAGGAGACTATGGGTGAATACAGGGAGAAGACAGAAGGGGCTATAGAGCAGATGAAGGAGGAGGCAGCCGGTTACGGGTCAAAGGCTGAAGATGCTGTTGCGGGGTATGGTGAAAAACTGAAAGGAGCAGCAGGAGGATACGGCCGTTAAGCATACTTCAAATTATTAAACTACTGGCTGCTTCCGATACTTTCGGAGCAGCTTTTTTTATTCTGCTTTATAATATATTGAATGCTAAACCTTGATTTACATAAAGTGGCACAACAGATCTTAGCCTCTGTTTTAATTCTTTTATTCACTGCTTCATCCGCTTTTTCTGCTGAGGTTGCCGGCATAAGTGTGGCTGACAGTATTAAAACCGGAGGTACGACGCTGGTCTTAAACGGCGCGGGCATGCGTACGAAATTCTTCTTAAAGCTGTATGTCTGCGGTCTGTATCTGTCTGAGAAGAGCGATGACCCTGTGGCGATTATCAAAGCTGATGAGGTTATGGCTATCCGCATGCAGATGGCCACTTCATTGATAACAGCAAGCAAGATGGAGAAGACGATCCGAAGCGGTTTTGAGAATTCAACCGGCGGAAACACCGCCCCTATATCCTCCCGGATCGATCAATATATTTCTGTTTTTAAAAATGGGGTTGATAAAAATGAGGTTTACGACCTTATTTACACCCCTGACAAAGGGGTAGAGGTCTTCAGAGATGGCGAATTTGTAGCTCTTATTGAAGACCTTATATTTAAGCAGGCGCTCTTTGGCATATGGCTGTCTGACAGTCCGGCACAGGAGAGCCTCAAGATGGAGATGCTCGGCATCTCATAGATCATCCATTTACTGCTCTTGCCGGTGTTTCTTTGCACTCCATGGAATTACCACAAGCCATGTGATGGCAAAACCGAGGCACATAAGGCCCCTGTCGAATATCATACTCTTCCAGATGATAAACTCTCCAAGGCTTGCGTTACGGTTCATTATGTTTACCATATCGTCCGGTGTCAGGCCGTAGAGCGCTGTACCTCCCATGTAAATAAAGAACACTGAAAGTAATATTATCGCTAATCTCATCTTTCCTCCTTTTTTATCTGCTATTCTTATATTCTTTATAGACCTGTTTTTTAAATTATACAGCATTTGGTGAAAGCTTTTATTGATAAATCCGCCTTATAATAGTTACCATAATAACCTATGAAACACCGCTTGACTGACAAACAGGTTAAGAGATTTCAGCGCCTTCTCTCTATGCCGATGATAGATTTTGACTGCGGCAAACTCTGCGCTCCTGACAACGACGGCATTCCATGCTGCTGCGAGAATGAGTTTGTGGTGCCGATCCTTTTTCAGGAGGAGTTCAAATGGCACTGGCACAACGGACGGTTCTGGAACAGGGCTCCCAAGACAAAAGAGGTGAAGAAGTATATTGAGGAATGTGAGGACTACTATGTCTTCTCCGCATGTCCCGGCCCTGAAAAATGTATAAGAAAGAAGCGGTCCTTCAACTGCATGACATTTCCCTTTGAGCCCCATGTGGGCAAAGACGGCAGTATACAGGGACTATCATATGTAAATGGAAAGCATTTGGAGTGCAGTCTTCTTGACAGGCCGAAAAAGATCTATAACCCCGAGTACATCGCAAACTCGATAAAGTTCTGGGAGGAGCTGTTTGAATCATATCCTGAAGAGAGGGATATGTACATGGAGGAGTCGCGCAAGCGTGAGCGCAGGTCAAAGAGGTCTGGCAAGAAGTACAAGCTCTTTAAGGATGAGACCAAAAAGAACGCATTTATCGTTTTTGTAAGGACCCCTGAAAAGGGAAAGGTCAAGACAAGGCTGATGAAGGACCTTGGCAGGGACAGGACACTTAAAACCTATAAATCATTTGTTGCCGACACTATGAAGGTGTGTGACGGCCTGAAGATAGCTGACAAGTTCCTTGGGTGTTTTCCAATTACGGAAGATGCCTTCCTCAATGGAGTGAGCAGGAAGCACAGGTTCAAGGGAGAATTTGCTCAGGAGGGCAGGACACTCGGTGACAAGTTCATTAATACCTTTAAGGATAAATTTGCTGAGGGATATAAGAAGGTCATAATAATAGGAAGTGACAGCCCAACCATACCTGTGGAGTATATAAAACAGGCATTTGCCGAGCTTGACAGCAAAGACTTTGTGCTTGGCCCCTGCACGGACGGAGGCTACTACCTTGTCGGAGCAAAAAAGCTGTTTGAGAATGTCTTTAAAAATATCCCCTGGGACTCATCCGAGGTGCTTAATAAAACGCTTGATAAGCTTATTGCTGGAAAAGTTAAGTTTTCATTGCTTCCTTTCTGGTATGATGTGGATAACATTGATGATCTTAACTTTTATAAAAGACACATTAAATATTTAGTCAAAAATTAAATGATCTCATTTGACAATGCATTAAAGACCATCCTTGATTCTGTCAAGGGACCTTTCGGTTCTGAAAGGATAGGTATCCTTGAATCTCTCGGAAGGGTGCTTGCACAGGACATTCACAGTGACGGTGATCTCCCCGCTTTTGATTACTCTGCCATGGACGGCTATGCCCTTATAGCTTCTGATACTAAAGGTGCATCAGTCGACTCAGGCATCAGGCTTGAGGTGGCAGGTGAGTTCAGGGCCGGCGGTGATACATCCTCTAAAGTTCAGGCCGGCCGGGTTGTAAAGATAATGACAGGCGCTCCTATCCCTGAAGGGGCGGATGCGGTAGTCATGGTAGAGAACACAAAAGAGGACAGCGGCATTGTTGAGGTTCTTGAAGAGGTTGAGAGCGGCAAGAACATAAGGTTTGCAGGTGAGGAGATAAAGAAGGGAGCCCTTGTACTTGAAAAGGGCAGCCTCATAGAACCTGCACATATCGGGATGCTCGCATCTCTCGGAGTATCAATAGTTACAGTAGCAAAGAGACCGAAGGTTGCGATCCTGACAACAGGTGATGAAGTTATAAGCATTGAGGATAAGATGGAGCCGGGCAAGATAAGGAACTCCAACTCCTATGCGCTCTTCACTCAGGTAGTGGCAAATTGCGGCATGCCTGCAAACAAGGGCGTTGCAAAGGATAACAGAGAGAGTCTGAAAAATGCGCTCAAGTCATGTCTTGATTCTGATATTATCGTCACATCCGGCGGCGTCTCAATGGGTGAGTATGACTATGTGAAGGATGTTATAAATGAACTCGGCATGGATGAGAAGTTCTGGAAGGTTGCTATGAGGCCGGGCAAGCCGAATCTCTTCGGTGTCATTGACGGCAAGCCCTTCTTCGGGCTTCCCGGTAACCCTGTCTCAACCATGATAGGTTTTGAGCTTTTTGTAAGGCCTACTATAATGAAGATGCTTGGCCGTAAGGGTGGAGATAGAATCGAGGTTGAGGCTCTTCTTGAAGAAGATATTAAGACAAAGAAGGGGCTTACTTTCTTTGTAAGGGCTGTGACTGAGTGGAAAGACGGCGGTTATGTCACAAGGACGACAGGGCTTCAGGGTTCGGGCATGTTAAGTTCTATGGTAAAGGCCAACAGTCTTATGATCATTCCTGAAGAAGAGGTGACTGTCAAGAAGGGTAGTAAGGTTAAGGTCAGACTGCTTAGTTAATATTTATTCCGCCATTCCCAGCCTGGTCGATCCGACTGATGTTTTCATTGTCATTCTGATTCCGAGACTTCTGGAGAAGAAGCTTTCTTTCAAGGATCCAGTTCAATTACTAACATCTATAAAGCTTTATTGCCTTTCTTTTTTAGAGATGGAACTGATCTTGAAAAGTGTAAAGACTGGACAGACCTTTGTGGCAGAGATCGTAAAGGGAATCATTGATAGTATTGCAACTATGAGCCCGGCTGTCTCTCCATCTAAACCCTGCAAATAGAAAAGCCCGAGCCACAGAAGGAACAGCCCAAAAAGAAATCTTAAGATACTGTCAATTTCCCCTACATTCTTTTTCATTGATCGCCTTTGATCAATTATAGCAGGATGCTGTTTAATTGATAACAGGAAATTATTAACTTCAACCTTTATCTAAGGTATTTCAATCGCCCCGATATCACCAGCTGCATTTGCAGGCCTTGATGTCCCGAGCTGGTCTTTATTCTGCGGAAAAACGGTTTCCTGATCTGTGTCAAAAAAGATAACTATATCATCATTTTCATCAAGCGCACCGGAATCAAATAGAGTTGCCCAGGCATCGTAATTGATAAGTTCAGGACCTATACTCGGAATGCTCTCATCAAGCAGGGCAGTATCAAGTTGATGCCAGAAATGTATGTAAGGATGGTTTTCAAGCAGTTTGGGCCAGATCTCACGAGGGCCGAACCAGAGTGAATCAGCAAGCGTCAGTATCGGATTGTTGTCAGGATCTAAGTAAGGCTGGTTCCCACCAGTTTCATTATCAAGGTCAACGCTCTGAAGGAATGTTTCAAAGTCAGTAGTGAAGTTAGTGTCAAAGTTTCCATCAAGGCTGTACTTATCCTCTATCCGCTGGAGCATGATAGCAAGGAAATTATTAGTGCCGCTGGGGTTGACCGTATAATCAACATAGGTCTCGTCGATCTGATAGGGCGCTGTAGGAACCTGATCAATGGCGTTTCCCAGAGGTTCGTAATAGAGCACTGCCAACTGCCCGTCATCAACACCAACAGAGAGTATAGAGTCTGTATTTGTAACAGCATTGTTAATATCCAATACATCCGCAACATCAATACCGCCTGTGTCACCTGCTTTTGGATAGTGTTTTCTTGCAAAGGTCCCCCAGGTCCGCTCGCCGACCGGAACCAGTATCTGGCTGAAATCAACTACCCCAAAGCGGTTGTATCCCATGCTCCTGAAGTGAAGGATCGAGCCTGTGAAGATATCGTGGTTATATGAATCACCGCCGTCTTCGTGAACTATGTTGCCGGCAACTATTGAGTTGCTGATTATCATCTCCTCGACCGCATGGGCGTTGCCTATGGTTGCTGCTATGCCTCCGGCCAGATTGGGCCTGTCCAGGGAATCGGTCCTTGGCTTCCCGGTCACTTCGTTCTCAACAACGGTGCAGCTCTGCATGTCGAGATATCCGTTTGACATGTAAAACCCGCCGCCGCGCCAGTATCCAAAGTTTGCAGCGAAGAGGAGGTCAACCTTGTTTCTGGCGATTGTGGAATTGGTCAGCTTCATTGTATTACGCTTACCTATTCCCCCTCCGTCAGAATATACACCGGCTCCGTATGCGAAGAGACCCTTAATGTAGTTGCCGGTAATTGAAGAGCTTTCAATGCTTGAAATTTCTTTGTCGGAATCAGCGCCGCCTACGGAGAAGACACCGCCTCCTGAAACCCCGCTTGCGGTCACGGAATTTCCGCTGACAATGCAGTTCTCCATCTCAACTATATCAGCATACAGTCCGCCTCCAAATGCCCCGCCGTCCCTTGACCTGTTCGGAACACCAAATGGTATTGATACATGATTGTTGTATAGCTTACAGTCTGAGATCTGTGCAGTACCCCATACAGCTACCGCCCCTCCTCGGGCTCTTGTTGCGCACTGTCTGCTGTCATCCTCAAATTCCGGATATGGACATTCTCTCGCCCCGGTCAGCAGTATGTCTTCGGCAACGCTCCGGCCGCCAGTGATCGAGACATTTGTCATTGTCAGGTCACCATACACGGCGAGCACACGGGCAGGGTCCAGGTCACCGCCTGTCCATTTAATGGTGATCCCGTTTGGGAGTGCAGAAGCATCTATCACAACATTCTTTCTGGCATAGAGGGCGGATCTTCCATAGTCGCGTTCAAGGTAGCCTACAAGAAATGAGACAGGGCCGCTCTCCTCTTCTCTCATGCCCATGACCTCGCCTTTTAGTATTGAGTGTTCATCGCCGATTATGTCCAGCTCGATGGTTCTGCCGTTTAGGCTCGGGTCGAAGATTATCGGCTGGCTGTCAGCAGCCGAAGCAAGTGCGGCACGCAGGGTCATATCTCCGATAGCAGCAGTCTGTATATCCTCGTCACCAAGGCTGTTTACAGTTATGGGAGAGGTGGTGTCAGGTACGCCGCTTCCGCTGCCTCCTCCTCCGCCAGTGCAGCCGGCAAAAAAGATCAGTGAAAAAATAAGTATATATGCTGGAAGGTATTGTTTCATAGAGTTCTCCTTATGGAATAACGGCAGTAATTAGAAGAGTATAAAACATATATAAGAGGCCTGTCACTTACCTTCAGTATAACCTGTGAGGGAGGCAAGGCGGTCAGGCTTAAGTATTCCTGTATACTTCTGCCCTTTTATGATCCAGGTGGGATAGCTCTTAATCCTCATCCTGGAGCATTCGGGTGCAAGCGGGCCTGAGCGCCCTGTCGGGGAGCACTCTATATACGGCAGCCTCTCTGCTGATGCCTCGAACAGATCCTTCTGCTCCATGCAGGAAGGTCACCAATATGCTCCGTACATCATCGCATCGTTTTTAGCGAGATGCACGGCAAGGCCTTTAAGGTAGTTGTCTTCAGGCCCGGCTCCTGAATCAAATATGCCGCTATAGTGAAGGTGCATACCTGCTACGATAACGACTGCAACTATTGCGGCCTGTTTTGCCCATGCCCCGATATTAAGGTCGGGCAGGTCTGAAGGCCGCCTGGAGGTGATCACTCCAAAGATAGATGTCATTAGCGCAAATGAAACAAGGCAGTAGGCGCATACTTCCTTTATAACAAAGAATGATACTGAGACGAGGTAGATGCTGTAACCAAGACCTATGATGGAGATCAGAAATGACCACTTCCAGTGAGCGGCACGGTCACGGAACCTGTAGCCGATGTGGCCGAGTGCGGCGTATGTGAGAAATCCCCAGAAGGCGGTCGGAAGCATCAAAAATGTACCCCAACGGCTCTGCTGTACTATCTCGCACGAGCTGCCTTCAGTGCAGTAGAGCGGCGTATCTCCAAGCCAGTAGGTGATGGCGAGATAGGCGGTCAGCGCCATTCCTGCTACAGCCAGTCCGGTCACAAGCCAATCAGGTCCATCAAGCCTCCTGGGTACGGCAGGCTTTTTGAATTTCTTCTTCTTTTCAGGCTTCTCCTGCTGCTGCACCTCTTGCTCAACAGGTGCAGCCTTTATCGGCTCTTTCTGCTTCTGTTGTTTTTTCTTCTTTTTCGCCAATTAATGCCCTCTTCTTCTTCTGTCATTCCCGCGGAGGCGGGAATCCAAGTTCATATAATAAATAGTATTACCTTATAATATTCACTTTTTTAATCTACAACCTTGAGGTAAAACTGTCAATCATTGCTGATAGGAGGTTATTGTTATGGGTATTTATCTTTAACCTTCTTAAGGTTAAGCAATAACCCTGAGCAGAGAGTGAAGAGTGCGACTGCCCCGAGTATGACAGCCATCCTGACCCAAGGTGTACTTTCATGTATTCTATATTGTGCAATAACAACGATCGTGTTTATCCATACGCCCGTTCCTGCAACGGCAAGAGTTTGGATGACGTACAGAACCCACCTCTTCTTTATAAGAAGCAAAAATGGAATTAATAAGCTGATGAGCACAAGGGGGTAGTTCTGATCCCTTAAGAAATGAGCAGACATCAATAGCGAGGCTATTACTAATGGAATGGTTCTCAGCATTGAATAATTATACAACAGAAATCAGTGAGACAAAACAGATATTGTAAAATAAGGTATGAATTAAGGGGTAAGGAAGAACCAGTTGCAAGCTCGGTCTACTTCAAACTTCTTTAATATTTCGCTGCTAGAAGCATCTATTACAAAGAGAGGATAAGCCCCCAGGCCGCCGTTCTTCTGTACTGCAATAAGGCTGCTGTCGTAAGACCATCTAAGCACCGGGTTAATAGAGTTGTGGCCAAAGAACTTTATGATGCTTGCGGTTGTCATGTTATTCATGTCATATATATAGACTTTTTCATATAACAAACCGGTTCTTCTAAAGGCAAGCTTGTTGCCGTCAGGGGATATTGATGCTCCCCATCCAATAATGCCGAGGTCCCTGCTCGTCCCGTTGGAATATTCAAAAATGGCTCCGTCTTCTCCTGTGTAATATACCCTGTCATTCAGTACAGAAAATTTAAAATCAGCTATTCCATCAACAGGAAGTTTCTTTACTGTTTTCTGGTTTCTATTGAACTCATAAAGCTGTATTTTCTTCTTCTTTTTGTTGGGAAGCTTACCTTCATCAAAGTAATATGCACTGAACAATATCCAGTCATCGTCAACATAGCCTATAAATATCGGCTCATGGTCTTTATCGGTCAGGCTGTGTAAGTTGAAAATCTCAGTTTTTTTATATGTTCTCAGGTCAGTTGAGGCGAGTATCTCTTCATTATCTTCTGAAAGGAATATCTCATAAAAATTGAAGTCGTGAACCCTGCCCCAGGAAATTCCGTTGTGACTTTCTAAGGAGTTGGACAGAAGCACAGCCTCCTTAGAAGAGCATTCCCAGACGCTTCCATTGCAGCTGAACTCAAGAAGTGTAAAGTCAGTTGCAGCTGACAGGCTTCCAGTCATCGTAAAAAAGAGACTTAATAGTAATGTAAATCGAACCAGCATCAGTAATTATATCTTATAAATAAAGCATTGTCCAGAAAATATTCATTCTAACCACCTAAAAATAAAGGTAAATGTTCTCTTGGAAACAGAAAGGAACGGGTTTGTAATTAGCATTATCATATGTTTTGCAGAATAAAACATTGAAGCGACTTGATATAAACCATATCAAGTGCTATTATACGTTTAGACTAAAATATATTAGGATAAAGGGATGCTATGACTACTGGAACACGTGATTTTTATGAGATATTAGGGATTAAGAAGGGGGCTTCTGCAGCAGAGATAAAGAAGGCGTTTCGGAAGCTTGCGCGTAAATATCATCCTGATGTAAACCCGGGAGACAAGAAGTCCGAGCAGAAGTTCAAGGAGATAAATGAGGCTTACGAGATACTGGGCGACCCGAAGAGAAAGGAGAAGTACGATCAATTCGGTGAGGCAGGGGTTGAAGGTGCTAATGGTTTTCAGGGCTTTGGAGGCGGCGGCGGGGCTGAGGATATCTTCTCAGACCTTTTTGGCGGCGGCGGTTTTCAGCAGAGGCAGAGGCCGTCCATGGGTGCAGACCTTATGACATCGCTTGAGATAACTCTTGAGGATGCATACAGCGGAGTGACAAAGCCGATATCACTAAGAAGAGAGGTAGCCTGCACAGGCTGCGGGGGCAGTGGTGCCGATTCATCTGAAACATGCTCGAGCTGTAAAGGGGCGGGCTCCATAAAACAGAGCAGAGGGTTCTTCAACATGAACCAGCCATGCCCATCATGCAGGGGGGCAGGAAAGATCATTACTAAAGCATGCGGCACATGCGGCGGAAATGGATTGATAATGAAGTCCGAATCGCTGAATGTGAAGATACCACCCGGCGCTGACACCGGGATGAGGCTGAAGCTGAGCGGCAAGGGCGGAGCCGGAACAAAGGGCGGCCCTAGCGGCAACCTCTTTATTGACCTTACTGTAAGGCAGCATTCTTTGTATAAAAGAGAGAAAGATGACCTTTATGTGGATCTGCCGGTCACCATTCACGAGGCTATCCTCGGCGGAAAGGTGAAGGTGCCTACGCTTGACGGTTATGTGACAATGACTCTTCCTTCAGGAACTGACAGCGGTAAGAAGTTCAAGCTTAAGGGCAGGGGTATTCCTAATAAGAAGACGAAGAATAAAGGCGACCAGTATGCAGTGATAAAGATAGTTGTACCAAAAGATATTGATGATAAGGCAAAAGAGGCTCTTGAAGAGATTAGAAAGGCATATGAAAAATAAAATAACAAATAACAAGCACCAAATAACAAATAAATCACAAGCTCCAATAATTAAGTGTTTTTTTTGGGTTTTGGAATTTGATATTTGTGATTTAAGGAGTTTGAATTATGGATGAAAGAAAACGTCCGCTATTTATGATAGGTGTTGTCTGCGAGATGTTTCACATCCACCCGCAGACCCTCCGTGTATATGAAAGAGAGGGCCTTGTACACCCGAGCAGGGTTGGAGGTTCAAGACGATACTCTGCAGATGATATAGAGCGCATCCGGATGATAGTGAACCTGACAAAAGACCTCGGGGTTAACAGGGCCGGCGTGGATATAATCCTCAGGATGAGGCACAGAATGGAGTCGCTTCACAGGGAGATGGATGAAATGATGGATCATCTTGAGGAAAGCATGAGGGATGAATTTGAAAAGAGGATACTGGAGATATTTGAGGAGGATGAATAAAAGCAATTAAAAGTTAAGAGTGTTAAGTTGAAAATTAAGGAAGAAAATTATTTTTATAATAGAATGACAGAAAAGTTGTTTGGTAGGAGGGCGCATGAGGACTGATAAATTTACAGTTAAGAGCCAGGAGGCGATACAGAATGCACAGCAGCTTGCTGAAGCAAAGGGCAACCAGCAGGTTGATGTTGAGCATATGATCCATGTTCTGCTGGATGAGGGGATAGCGCTTGAGCTTGTAAAGCTACTCGGTGTGGATGTCCCTTCCTTCAGTAAAGATGTGGAGGATGAGATAGAGAGGTTCCCGAAGGTTACCGGCTCAACACCAATGGGACAGCTTTACATAACCCAGGAGCTAAAGAATGTTTTTGAAAAAGCGCTCAAGGAGGCTGAACAGCTTAAGGACGAGTTTGTAAGTGTTGAGCACCTTCTTATTGCTCTTATAAAGATAAAGGGAAGGGCGGAGAAGCTCTTTAAGAAGTACGGCATTACGGCTGAGGGTGTGCTTGAGAAGATGCGGGAGGTGAGGGGGTCACAGCGTGTTACAGATCAGACTCCTGAAGACAAGTATCAGGCGCTTCAAAAGTATGCTAAGGATCTTACCGAACTTGCAAAGAGGGGGAAGCTTGACCCTGTCATCGGAAGGGATGAGGAGATAAGGAGAATAATACAGGTTCTCTCAAGAAGGACAAAGAACAATCCTGTGCTTATAGGTGAGCCCGGTGTTGGAAAGACTGCAGCTGCAGAGGGGCTTGCGCAGAGGATAACATCAGGAGATGTTCCAAACAGTCTGAAGGACAAGCGGGTGGTTGCCCTTGATATGGGTGCTCTTGTCGCAGGAGCAAAGTACAGAGGGGAGTTTGAGGACAGGCTCAAGGCGGTGCTCAAGGAGGTTGAGGAGGCAGAGGGCAAGGTCGTTCTCTTTATCGATGAACTGCACACAGTTGTCGGTGCCGGAGCAGCCGAGGGCTCTATTGATGCGTCAAACATGCTGAAGCCCGCGCTTGCAAGAGGAGATCTCAGGTGCGTCGGAGCTACAACCCTTAATGAGTACAGGAAGTATATTGAGAAGGACCCTGCTCTTGAGAGAAGGTTTCAGCCTGTATACCTTCAGGAGCCTGACATAGACGACACCATCTCCATACTCAGGGGCCTTAAGGAGCGATATGAGGTGCACCACGGTGTAAGGATAAAGGACTCTGCTCTGATCTCAGCTGCTGTATTGAGCAACAGGTATATATCAGACAGGTTCCTGCCTGACAAGGCCATTGACCTGATCGATGAGGCGGCAGCCGGGCTCAAGATGGAGATAGATAGCATGCCTGCTGAGCTTGACGAGCTTGAGAGGAAGATACGCCAGCTTGAGATAGAGAGGCAGGCCGTGAAGAAAGAGAAGGACTCTGCCTCAAAGGCCAGGCTTGAGGATATAAAGAAGGCTATCGCTGATTATACTGAGAAACGGGATATTCTGAAGACACAGTGGCTCAGAGAAAAAGAGGCGATAGAGAAGATAAGCGCTATCAAAGAGGAGCTTGAGCAGACAAAGATAGATGCTGAGAAGGCTGAAAGGGAAGGCGACCTTAACAGGGCTTCAGAGCTTAAGTACGGAAGTCTTATCGAGCTACAGAAAAGCCTTGAGGAAGAGAAAGAAAAGGTGGCTGCACAGCAGAGCAAAAGCAGGCTGCTTAAGGAAGAGGTAGATGATGAGGATATTGCAAAGATCGTCTCCAAGTGGACAGGAGTGCCGGTGAGCAGGATGCTTGAGGGCGAGGTGCAGAAACTTCTCAGGATGGAGGAGAGGCTTAAACTGAGGGTTGTCGGCCAGGACGAGTCCATCAATGCGGTATCTGATGCTGTAAGAAGGGCGAGGGCAGGGATACAGGATCCGAACAGGCCTATCGGTTCATTCATGTTTCTTGGCCCTACAGGTGTGGGAAAGACAGAGCTTGCAAAGGCGCTTGCCGAGTTTCTATTTGATGATGAGAACTCGATGATAAGGGTGGATATGTCCGAGTATCAGGAGCGCCATACGGTATCAAGGCTGATAGGCGCACCTCCCGGATATGTAGGTTATGATGAAGGTGGACAGCTTACCGAGGCGATAAGGAGAAGGCCCTATGCAGTGATTCTCTTTGATGAGATAGAGAAGGCGCATCAGGAGGTTTTCAATATACTTCTTCAGGTGCTTGATGACGGACGGCTCACTGACGGCCACGGCAGGACAGTGGATTTCCGTAATACAGTAGTTATTATGACCTCTAACATCGGCAGCCAGCATATACAGGAGATGCTGACCAATTGGAGCGATGAGCAGCAGATGCGAAAGAGTGTTATGGATGACCTTAAGAAGTTCTTCAGGCCTGAGTTCCTTAACAGGGTGGATGAGACGATTATATTCCATCCGCTTAACAAAGAGCTTCTGGTAAAGATAGTTGATATAGAGCTTGAGAAGATGAAGAAGTATCTTAAGGAAAAACGTATAGATATCGTGCTTAGCGAAAAAGCAAAAGCGCATCTTGCTGAGACAGGGTATGACCAGCTCTATGGGGCCAGGCCTCTGAAGAGGGCGATACAGAAGGAGATACTTAATCCGCTTGCCACAAAACTGCTTGACGGCACCTTCAGGGATGGCGATGTAATTGAGGCGGATATGAAAGATGATCAGATCATCTTTAAGAAAGGGGCCGGTATCAAGGCAGTTTGAAGCAGTCTGATCACTTAGAGGGAGAGGCTTTTGCCCCTCCCTTTTTTATCTGCCATTTTTCAGGATTAGGCCCGCTGAATTTTCTTCTGCATGATAAAGACGGTGTAAGTACTTTCCCTGTGTCTAATTCTTTTACACTTTTAAATAAAAAGTATTCTGCTAGAATGGAAATACTTGTATTGCTTTTTTAAATACTTTAATGCCGGATAATTATTTGTATTATTTTATTAAATACGTCACTGAGGAATGATCAGAATAACGATGCGATTAATTCATAAACTGATATTAGGTTTTCTTGTCGTCGCTCTTCTGGGGTGGGCAATGCAGTATATTGCTGTTGATTCCAACAAGAGAATATTGGAGGAGCATTATAAGGATAATGTCGGGAGCATGCTGTCAGATATCCTGCATGATGCTGATGTGGATTTTTACAATAACATTAAGATATTTCAGGAATATTCAAAAAGCTCAATAGTACAGGAAGCACTCATAACATCAAATCACGCCTATGAAAGAATGGGTGATATTCAGGCCTATATAAATGAAAAAGATAAAGAATGGGTATCTGTGGAGAAGTATGAATTAACACCCTTCATGGAAGGCATAATTAATAATAGATTATCAAATGAGATAAAAGAGAAAAATGATTTTTATCAGGACAATTATGGGTATATGGTATTTGGTGAGGTCTTTATAACCAACAGGTATGGTGCTAATATTGCCCAGACGGGAAAGACGTCCGATTTCAGGCAGGATGATGAAGAATGGTGGAGATCTGCAAAAAAGAATGGGTTATATGTGAGAGATATTCAATATGATGAAAGCGCTGATATCCTTTCCGCTGACATAGGAGTGAGGGTGGATGATGAAAATGGTAACTTCATAGGGGTCGTAAAGGTTCTTATCAATGCTGAAAAGATTGTAAAGATCATGGAAAATGCAAGGCTGAGAGGCTTACACAGTGAACATAACAGCATGGCTTACAGGTTATTGACTAAAGATGGAAAAGTGCTTTATTCGTCCGTAGAGGAGGAAGCCTTTATGGATGATATGTCCGGCCTGTTTCAGTTCCACGATATTCATACGGGAGAGGCTAGGGGTGAAATACATTCAGAGGATGAGAATTTATTGTTGATGCATGCTCATTCAGAAGGCTATAAAGATTATAAAGGTCTGGGATGGATTCTGGTGCTTGATCATAATAAGGATGAAATATTTGCTCCGATCTCAGTATTAAGGATGAAACTGCTGGCGACATCTGCAGCTGTTTCATTATTTGCTTTATTGATAGGCTTTCTCATCTCTGTCTCTATATTAAACAGGTTTAAGAAACTTAAAAAGGCAGCGGCTGAGGTAGGAAAGGGCAACCTTGATACAGAAATTGAAGTAGGGTCAAATGATGAGATCGGTGAACTTGCTCTGGCTTTGAGGGAGATGACAGAAGAATTAAAGGTAACAACTGTAAAGGCTGATGATCTTAGAAAGCAGATAGAAGAGCGTAGGATGACTGAAGAGATGCTGCTGCAGTCGAGGTTTGACTGGGAAGATACATTTAATAACATTACCGACATGATCACTATACATGATAAAAACTTCAATATTATAAGGGCCAACACAGCAGCAAAGCAGATACTGGATCTTCCTTTTCTGCAGGCTTCAGATGCAAAATGCTTTAAATACTACCATGGAACTGATAAAGCCCCTGAAGGCTGTCCGAGCTGTGACTGCTACAATACAGAAGAGCCGGCTACGTTTGAGGTGTACGAACCTTTCCTGGAGAAGTTTATTGAGATAAGGTCAATGCCGCGCTTTGACAATAACCACGAACTTATCGGGCTTACCCATATTGTGCGTGACATATCAGAACGAAAGCGTACAGAGGAGCTTGTTCAGCGCCAGCTTAAACGCATAAACGCCCTGCATTCTATCGACCTTGCCATAACCTCAAGCTTTGATCTCCGTGTCACTCTTGATATCTTTCTTGAGCAGGTCATAGCACAGATGGAGGTGGACGCGGCTGCAGTGCTTCTGCTGAACCAGCCCTCTCAGACTCTGGAATATATAATCAGCAAAGGTTTTCTTTCAAGTGCGCTTAAACATACGAAACTTAAGATAGGTGAAAGCAATGCCGGGCTTGCCGCTCTGAACCGAGAAATAGTCAGCATCGCCAACCTTAACGAGGGGCTTGAGGGTTTTGTCCGTTCAACTCATTTTACTGACGAGAAATTTGTCACCTACTTTGCGGTTCCGCTGGTAGCTAAAGGAGAGATAAAAGGGGTTCTGGAGCTATTCAACCGTTCACTTCTTGAGGTCGACAAGGACTGGATGGAGTATCTTGAAACGATAGCTACACAGGCGGCCATAGCAATTGATGATGCGCTGCTCTTTGAGAGGCTTCAGCGTTCAAATGTTGAGCTTTCACTTGCGTATGACACTACCATAGAAGGCTGGTCAAGAGCGATGGATCTGAGGGACAGCACCACAGAGGGCCATTCACAGCGGGTTGCAGACCTGACCATTGAGATTGCCCGTAAAATGGGAGTGAATGAGCAGGATATAACACATATTAGAAGAGGAGCGCTTCTGCATGACATGGGCAAGATGGGCATACCTGACAGCATACTGTTGAAGCCCGGCAAGCTGACTGAAGAGGAGTGGGAGATAATGAGGAGCCATACCAACCTTGCTTATGATATGCTGCATCCTGTAGAGCACCTGAAGCCCGCTCTTGATATACCGTATTACCATCATGAGAAATGGGATGGGACGGGTTATCCAAAGGGTCTGAAAGCGGAGGAGATACCACTGGGAGCAAGGATATTTGCTATCGTTGATATATGGGATGCACTGATGTCTGACAGACCCTATAGAGGCGCGTGGACCAAAGATAAGACGATCGAACATATTAAATCAATTTCCGGCACTCACCTTGATCCTGATGTTGTAGAGGTGTTTTTGCAAATGCAGCCTTGATCTTCAGGGGATAGGCGTCGCTTCCCGCATTATTGATTCGGAATCCTGGAAAGGCCCCAGAGGCTTCTTCTTCTGATAGAACTTATGAGTGTTGGGCTTACCGCCCCATAGCTTGTATATAACCAGGTTCTCATTAAGGATTATAAGAGCATTAAAGTGCCAGCCATAATCCTCCCTCTTCCGCCTGAAGCCGAAGAGATCAAGAATTACATTTCCGGAGCGCTTTGTCTTCACCTCCTCAATGTTGACCTCATAAGCGTAGCATAGTTCTTTGTACAGCAGGCACTCCTGCAGGCCCTCATCAAGATCCTTCATCTGCATGGAAGGGTTGGGCAGAAAGCGCTGTATGATATCGAGGTAGGTCAGGATCTCTACATTCTCTGTTACATAAGGATGAAAGTTAAGTGCTTTAAGATCTTCATCTTTTGTCTTATATGGTAATACCCTGTCAAAGTTCTTCTTTGCATCATCAAAGGTATCCCATGGTGATTCAGTAATTGATTTTGTAGTTGGGAGAAGCGATCCGCATCCTGAGAGAAGAAGTGCTGCGGCAGAGAGTGTAATGGCAGTAAGTAAAAAGTTCTTCATTGTTTTTTGTATTGGATGAGAAAAGGTGAAATCTATAATTAATATAGATTATTCAGTTCGCTATTTTAACTTTAGGTTCCTTATTATTCTCACGGTCATCGATTATCTCAGGCTCGTTCTTTATCTTTTGAAATCTGTAGTACATCAGGAGTGCAGAAATGATCCTTATTATAATCCATAAGTAAGAACTACCTGCAGCATATTTGATTATTCCTGCTGCAGATAAAATTATAAGGATATAGATGAGAGGTTTTTTAAGGTAGAGAGGTGCGATAAAAGGAAAGAAAAAGCTTAGAGCGAGTCCTGCAAGAAGTTTTTCAGGCAGTTTTTTTCTTACAAAGAGAGTTAGCCATACCGGGATCACTACTGAAATAACAAATATGACAAGCATTACACCAAGTTCATTTGGGCCTGCGGTAACCATTAATATACTCTCCTCAATATGATGAAGAACTTTAAACGATTTGTTAACTTAAATTCAAATATTTCTTTTGACAACTTGTAAAGAGTGATGCTACTTTAACGAAAGCATAGAAGTGCCACAGTTCAACAGAACAAAAGTGCAACCGTAACTAAATGAAGAATAAACAAATAATAGCCCAGCTTATAATTGCCCGTCTTAACGGCAGGGATATCAAGAGGCGTTACAGTTATTATCACTCTCTTGTCAGAAAAGGTATCGGCGGTTTTATTATCTTCGGTGGTAAGGGCAGAGATGTCAGGGACGGCATAGGGAAGCTTCAGAAGAGCGCTGAGATTCCCCTCTTTATATCATCCGACCTTGAGCGTGGGGTGGGCCAGCAGCTTGAGGGCGGCACTCTCTTTCCCCACGCAATGGCTATCGCTAATGCAGTCAATAGAAACAGGAAGGATGATGTTGCTCTTCTTAGAGCTTCAATAAAGGTTTTTGCCGAAGAGGCGAAGGCGGTCGGCATCAACACTATCTTCTCACCCGTCATGGATGTAAATACCAATCCTCAAAATCCTATCATCTGCACCAGGGCATTTTCAGAAGACCCTGAAGAGGCCGCATGGTTTGGGAAAGAGTTTATTAAAGGGCTGCAGAAAGAGGGAATAATCGCATGTGCAAAGCACTTTCCCGGACATGGCGATACTTCAAAAGACTCCCACAGGGAGCTTCCAGCTGTAAAAGCTGATATGAGAAGACTCAACATGATCGAGCTTTATCCATTTAAAGAGGCTGTAAAGTCAAAGGTTAAGATGATGATGATAGGCCACCTCATGGTGCCTGCAATAGATAAAGTTTATCCTTCAAGCCTCTCTAAAAAGACATTGACAGGCATTTTAAGAAAGAAGATGGGATTTAAGGGGCTTATAGTGACCGATGCGATGAACATGCAGGCTGTGAGCGGAAAGACAATTAAGTCAGAGGGTGATGCATGTATAAAAGCCCTGCTTGCAGGATCTGACATAATCCTTCATCCGTCTGACCCTGAAGCAATACTGAATCATCTTTCAGATAATTACGAAATGATGAAAGAGAGGGTGGAAGAGTCCTATAGAAAGGTTCTCAGAACGAAAAGTGGTTTCAGCAGGATCACGTCACAAAGTATCCGCAGTGTTGGTAAGAAAGAGAACCTTCAGACGGCATATGATATTGCAAAGAGATCTATTGGAGATATAAAGATAGCTTCAGGTGAAAAAGTCTCACTCCTTGTTTTTGACGATGATGATGCAGGGTCAGGCAATGAATTTATAAAGTCTGTAAAAGAGAGGCTTAAGAATGTTAAGGTTCACCGTCTTGATAATAAGAAAAAGAAACTTCCCGCTTCTGTAAAAGGCACAATTCTTATCGCGGCTGTATTTTCAAGTGTAGAAGCATGGAAGGGCAGAAGCGGTATAAGCAGCGGCCTTATGAATGTTCTTAAGAGGAGCATCAAGGCGTCAAAGTATTCCATAGTAGTCGGATTCTGCTCACCATATATCCTTGAAGATATTGGGGCTGAGAAGGTTGTAAATGCCTGCTCAGATACAGACGTTTCTCAGAAAGCAGTTGGAAGTATCTTCAGTCCAATGTCCCGTGCGTAAGGGTAACAACATGAACCTCTTTAGCCCCTGCTTTCTTCAGAACCTTTGAACATTCCTGCACAGTAGCGCCTGTTGTAAAGACATCATCAACAAGCATGACCCGCTTTCCTTTCACACTTTGAGGTTCGTGCACTTTGAATGCATTTCTGATGTTCTTTTTCCGCTCTTTTGCATTAAGCCCGACCTGGGGAAGGGTGTCCCTGCTTCTTATAAGGCTGTTAAGTATAAGAGGTGCGCCGGATATATCGGCAATATGTTTCCCGAGCAGTGCTGACTGATTGAACTCTCTCTCCTTAAGGCGTCTTTTATGAAGGGGTACCGGGATAACGATATGAGTGGCAGGAAGTCTTTTGAGCGCTATCTTTTTTGAAAGCGGAGATGAGAGGCGTTTTATGCCGTTGAACTTAAAGAGGCTGATGGCCTTCTGAAGTGCCCCCTCATGCAGGCCGAAACATAATGCCCTTTCAAAATACGGCTCGCTTTTATGGCACGCTCCGCATATGGAAGAGATATCTGAAATCAGTGGTCTGCCGCACCTATTGCATGAAGGCCCTTCATAGGGTTTTACAGCTTCCCAGCATTTTGAGCAGATAGGGGCTGTCTCATGGCTGTCGCTCTTATTTTTACAGACAGGGCAGGTCTCGGGGAATAGGATGTTTAAGAAGTTGTTTAGCATGACCAAAAAAGGGTTCGAGGATTCAAGGGTTCAAGGATTCGAGTAAAGGAAATAAGAGGCATAATCTTTTCACTTGAACCCCAGACCCCTTGAATCCTATGTTTTATTAATTATAAGGTTTTCCCCGGTCATTTCTATCGGCTTTTCTATCCCCATAACATCAAGAACAGTCGGGGCGACATCGGCGAGGGTGCCCCCATCTCTGAGCCGGACATCCTCTTTTAAGATGATAAATGGTACAGGGTTGGTTGTATGTGCTGTGTGAGGGCCGCTACTGTTATGCATGCGGTCACAGTTGCCGTGGTCAGAGGTTATCATCACGACGCTGTCTAATGAAGCAGCCTTCTCTATTATCCTTTTAAGGCATTTGTCTATTGTCTCACAGGCCTTTACAGCAGCCTCCATTATTCCCGTGTGTCCGACCATATCAGGATTGGCAAAGTTCAGAAGTATAAAGTCGTACTTCTTCATATCAAGCCTCTTTAGTATCTCATCAGTCACTTCATAGGCGCTCATCTCAGGCTTCAGGTCGTAAGTGGCCACATCCCTTGGAGAGGGTATGAGGCATCTGTCTTCCCCTTTAAAGGCATCTTCTTTGCCGCCGTTAAAGAAGTAGGTGACGTGAGCATACTTTTCTGTCTCCGCGATGCGCAGTTGATTAAGCCTCTGTCTGCTTATTATTTCACCTAGTATATTGGCAAGTTTGAAAGGCGGGAACGCAATCGGGAAATCAAAAGTCTCCTCATACATCGTCATCGTTACATAAGAACTGAGCTTCGGGACTTTAGCTCTTTTGAATTCTTCAAATTTACCTTTAGTTAATGCGGCAGTGATCTCTCTCGCCCTGTCAGCTCTGAAGTTGAAGAAGATGACCGAATCACCGTTTTGTATGTTTCCGACAGGACCGTTCTCATCATGTATGACAGACGGTTTAATGAACTCATCTGCAGCGCCTTCAGTGTAACTTATTTCAACCGCTTCTGATGCTGATGAGACTTTCCTGCCTTCACCAAGGGTAAGAGCACGAAAGGCATGCTCGACCCTCTCCCATCTTTTGTCCCTGTCCATAGCCCAGTATCTGCCGGTGACTGTTGCTATGCTTACTGTCGGCTTCGTTTCTATAAATGACTCAAGGTCACGGATGTACTTTATACCCGACTCCGGAGGAGTATCCCTGCCGTCCATGAATGCGTGGATAAATATTTTGCTAACGCCTTTTTCAACGGCAAGATCTATAATTGCGAAGAGATGGCTGATATGACTGTGTACCCCTCCGTCGGATAGAAGGCCAATCAGGTGAAGTGCGCCCCCCTTATCAATAGCGGAATCCACAGCATTATTGAGAGAAGGATTTTCTTTAAAGGTTCCGTCTTTTATGGATTTGTTTATACGGGCGTAATCCTGATATACAGTGCGGCCCGCCCCTAAATTCAGGTGGCCTACTTCAGAGTTACCCATAGTGCCCTCAGGCAGGCCGACAGCCTTGCCGGAACATGCAAGCTTAGTGTGAGGATATGTCTTAAGAAGGTTGTTGTAGAACGGGATATCAGCTTTTGCCTGCGCGTCAGTTTCAGGGTTGGTGGAGATCCCCCATCCGTCAAGGATTATGAGGATTGCAGGACTCATCTCAGAAGCGTCTCAAGCAGTGCCTTCTGTGTGTGGAGCCTGTTTTCGGCCTGGTCAAAAACCACACTCTGGCCGGAGTCGATCACATCATCCGTGATCTCCTCTCCCCTGTGGGCGGGCAGGCAGTGCATTACAATGGCATCAGGCTTTGCAGCGGCGAGCAGGCTGCTGTTGATCTGATAGTCCAGAAAGACGTTCTTTTTTGTATCAGATTCATCTTCCTGCCCCATGCTTACCCAGACATCGGTATAAAGCACATCAGCATCTTTTACAGCCTCTTCAGGCTTCTGGATCATCCTGACAGCGGCTCCGGAGGAAAGAGCGTCCCTGAGTATATTGTCATCAGGTTCGTATCCTTCAGGACAGGATAGTGTAAGATCAAGGCCTGTCAGTTTTGCCGCTTCTATCAGAGAGTTTGCAACATTATTTCCATCACCTATGTATGTGAACTTTATCCCGTCAAGCCGCCCCTTCTTCTCCTTGACCGTCATTATGTCGGCAAGCGCCTGACATGGATGGTGGAGGTCGGTAAGTCCGTTTATCACGGGGAAGGAAGAGTTTGCTGCAAGTTTTTCTATCGTCTCATGCGCGAATGTTCTAATGACTATCGCATCAAGGTATCGTGAAAGAACGCGTGCAGTATCTTCGATAGTCTCGCCTCTTCCAAGCTGCATCTCTTTAGCGTTTATATATATAGCTTGCGCACCTAACTGGTATATGCCGGCCTGAAAGGATATCCTTGTCCTTGTAGAGGCCTTGTCAAAGAGAAGGCCGATACTCCTGCCTATCAGAGGACAGGCGGATGCGTCTTTGCCTGACTTCAACTCTATAGCCCTGTCTATAAGTGCGGCAACCTCTGTTGCCGACAGGTCCAGAAATGTAAGATAATCTCTCTTCATAATATTCTTTTGTGAGTTTGAAACGGAAACAAGATTATATTATATACTTTCTATAATTTCTGCGAGTACATCCACCAGCTGGTCTATCTCTTTTTCTACAACGATCAGGGGCGGAGCGAAGCGCAGGACATTACCCTTTACGCAGTTGATCAGCATGCCCCTGTCGGCGCATGCTTTTACTATTTCGCTCCCTGACCTTGTCAGTTCCATACCTATAAGCAGGCCCATGCCCCTTACATCCAGTATTGTAGAGGGAAACTCCTTCTTGAGCTCCTCTAGCCGCTTAATGAAGTACTCTCCCATCCGGGTGCAGTTGTCAAGCAGGAAGCCGTCCTCAAGCAGGGCCTCTATTGTGGCAGAAGCAGCAGTGCATGCAAGCGGATTTCCGCCAAAAGTTGATCCATGTGTTCCATGGCTGAATGAGGCAGCTATACTCTCTTTTGCAAGTATAGCGCCTATCGCTACACCTCCCCCAAGCCCTTTGGCAAGGCATATTATGTCAGGCTCAACACTGAATTTCTCATATGCAAAGAACTTCCCTGTCCTTCCGATGCCTGTCTGTACCTCATCAAATATCAGAAGAAGTCCGTGATCATCGCAGACCTCCCTTACATGCTTCAGATAGTCTTTGTCAGGTATTATTACACCGCCCTCTCCCTGAATAGGCTCAAGCATTACCGCACATGTGTTTCTGGTGACCGCATTTTTAAGTGCGGCGATATTATTGAAAGGCACATGTTTGAATCCCGGCATATGCGGTTCAAAACCCTGCTTAAGCTTATCCTGCCCGGTAGCGCTCAATGAAGCAAGTGTTCTTCCATGAAATGAGCCTTCAGCAGTTATTATCTCAAACCTGTCGGGCACCGTGTGGTCCTTGGCATACTTTCTTGCAAGTTTGATGGCAGCCTCAACAGCCTCAGTTCCGGAGTTGCACAGGAAGACCTTGTCTGCAAAAGAGTTTGTCACAAGCAGTTTTGCAAGCTTGATCTGCGGCTCTATGTGGTAAAGGTTTGATACATGAAGCAGCCTCTGCGCCTGTTTCTGAAGAGCAATAACAACCTTTGGGTAGCAGTGGCCGAGGCAGTTAACCGCAATACCTCCGACAAAATCAAGATACTCCTTGCCGTCAGGCCCCCAGACCTTCATTCCCCGCCCTTTTCTCAGGACGATATGGGCACGGTCGTAAGTGTTCATCAGGTATTTCTTTGATTCTTCTATTATCTTTTTGCTCATATAAGAAAATATAACATAAATAACTATAGTTAGGTAATAATAACAGCAAAAAAATAAGAGTTAAGAATTTAAAGTTAAGAGCAGAAATAAACAAAAAAATATCAAATATCAAGTTATCAAATGCTTTTACAAAACTTATATATGTTTTAAATAAATATCACATATGAAATATATTATATTCCTTCACTTTTAATTCTTAACTCTTAACTTTTAACTTTGTTATTATTAACTTAATTCTTATGGTAATATGAAACGGAAATGAATACCGGCAAAAGAGTGATAGTGGCTATGAGCGGAGGGGTGGACTCATCTGTTGCAGCATACCTGCTGAAGCAGGAGGGCTATGAGGTTATAGGCCTGAGCTTTGAGCTGTGGGACAGGAGGGATTTAAAGAGGCCTGACCTCTGCTGCTCGGTTGAGACCATTGAACTTGCAAGGTCGGTCTCTGACAGCATCGGTATTGAACACCACACAGTAGATGTGAGAGATACATTTCAGGAGCATGTCATAGAGAGTTTTTGCACTTCGTATATTGACGGCAATACCCCTAATCCCTGTATTTTGTGCAATAAATATATAAAGTTCGATTTTCTTCTTAAGAAGGCATATGAGCTTGGAGGAAGCCTCATCTCAACAGGCCACTATGCAAGAACAGGCATTGAACAGCTTACAGAGGAGAGTTCTAATAGTAGATATATTTTAAAGAAGGGGGTTGACCCTGTTAAGGATCAGTCTTACGTGCTTTATGTAATGACGCAGGATGAACTTTCAAAGACCATCTTTCCGCTTGGAGGCTTCAATAAAGAGAGAACAAGGCAGATCGCCAAAGAGATAGGACTTACAAATGCCTTGAGGGCGGAAAGCCAGGAGATATGTTTTGTTGGTGATGGCCACTACGCAGATTTTATAAGGGACTATGCACCTGAAGCCTTGCTGCCCGGCCCTATCCTGAATACTGAGGAAAGTGTAATAGGCGAACATAAGGGCATAGCTTTTTACACAATAGGGCAGAGAAAGGGACTTGGGGTCCAGTCGCTTACACCGCTGTATGTCACAGGTATTGACCCGAAACAGAACAGCATTACAATTGGCTGCAGAGAGGATGCCATGGGAAAGAGTTTTAGCGTAAGCGGGCTGAACTGGGTATCCATAGATGCATTGAAAGAACCACAAAAGGCTGGAGTGAAGGTACGCTCAACAATGAAGGAGGTGCAATCAACAATAACCCCGGATGGCAATAATCTTCTGGTGGAGTTTGATGAGCCGCAGTGGGCACCTGCTCCGGGACAGAGTGCGGTCTTTTATGATGGTGATGTGGTTTTGGGCGGCGGTGTTATCCGGAAGAAGCGGGCATAAGTAGCCGATCATTCATAATCCTATGAATTAATGAAAAATAAGCATTTTTTCTGCTTTTTTGTTCCATTTTTGAACATTTACGTGTATAATCATCCTACTATGCCTAAATGTAAGATAGGTTGCAGCGGGTTTTTATATGATTCATGGAAGGATACTTTTTATCCTGAGGACCTGCCACAGAAGAGGTGGCTCTCATATTATGTAAAAAAGCTTGATTCCGTTGAGCTTAGCATCACTTTTTACAGGCTTCTGAAGAAGGAGGCTTTTGAGAGATGGTATCAGGAGACTCCGCCTGGTTTTGCCTTCAGTCTTAAAGGCAGCCGTTTTATCACCCATATCAAGAAGCTGAAGGATGTGACCCTTCCGCTTGAGACCTTCTTTAATGTGACCGCGCCTCTTAAGGAGAAGTTCGAGGTCGTACTCTGGCAGTTTCCGCCAAACCTCAAGGTCAACATCCAAAACCTTGAAAGTTTTATTGAGGTGATCAGTCAGTACCCGGTTCGCCATGTTTTTGAATTTAAACAGACAAGCTGGCTTGGCAAAAAGGTTTTAAAGCTTCTGTCTGAAGCAAATATCGCAATATGTATGGCTGACTGGCCCGAGTTTCTTAAAGATGTTCCTGTTACTGCGGATTTTGTTTATATTCAAAGGCATGGAGAGGGCGGCAATTATGCTGCAAGCTATACAACTGAGCAGCTTAAAGAGGATGCTGCCATGGTAAAGGACTACCTAAAGCAGGGTAAGGATGTATATGTCTTTTTTAATAATGATGCTTTTGCTTATGCTCCACAGAACGCAATGGAGCTAAAGAGCATATTAAATAAAACTCTGCCGGCTTCCCTGAAAAATGAAGAGGTGAAAAAGAGGGCGCCTAAACCTGTTAAAGAGCCCAAAGCCAGGACAGTAAAGAAGAAGACGGTTGAAAAGAAAGCAGTAAAGAAGAAAGCAGTAAAGAAGGTTGTGAAAAAGAAAGCAGTGAAGAAGGCTGTCAAGAAGACGGTCGTCAAAAAGGTTGTAAAAAAGAAAGTTGTGAAGAAGGCTGTCAAGAAGACGGTAAAGAAGAAGGCCGTCAAGAAGCCTGCTGCAAGTAAACCTGCCAAAAAGAGAAGCAGTAAAAAATAAGTTTCCTGCTCGTTAATAATTCGTTTTGAGATCAAGTGATATCCATAAGCTCTGGCCCATACTCAAGGCACAGGTTAAAGGACTTGACCTGCCGTGGCTTGAGGAGATGGTGCAGGGAAGTGAAAAGAACCCGTTCCAAGTTCTTATTTCATGTATATTGAGCCTGAGAACCCAGGATAAGACTACAGCTGATGCCTCAAAGAGACTCTTTAAGATCGCACCTGATGTGATCAGCATGTCGGGGCTTACTGAAAGCAGGATCAGAAAGGCGATATATCCTGTCGGGTTCTACAAGGTTAAATCCGTACAGATAAAGGAGCTTAGCAAGACCCTTATCAGTGAATATGATTCAGGTGTTCCGGATGAGATAGATGAACTGCTTAAGCTTAAAGGCGTGGGAAGAAAGACTGCAAACCTTGTCGTTACGCTTGGCTATGGAAAGCCGGGTATCTGTGTTGATACACATGTCCACAGAATAAGCAACAGGTTGGGATATGTGAAGACCTCTGAGCCTGAAGAGACTGAATCCGCATTGAGAAAGAAGCTTCCCCGGAAATACTGGATCGAGATCAACGGTTTTCTTGTGGCTTTCGGCCAGGGGGTATGCAGGCCCTTATCCCCATTCTGCAGCATGTGTAATATAGAGAGGTTTTGTGATAAGACTGGAGTTGCCCGGCATAGGTGATTAAGGTGGATAAGTATGGAGCAGGCTTCTTTGTTTCAGCTTAGATCTATTTTATCAATAGAGTTGTTGACTAAAGTCCGTACCTGCTGGTATGCTCAATGTCTATTGATTTTTCCCATCCAAGATTATTAAAAAGGAGACATAATTATGACAAAAGCTGAACTAATAGACCTGGTATCAAGTGGGGCAGACCTTTCAAAAGCAGATGCAGGAAAAGCTGTTGATTCTGTTCTTTCAGGTATCACTAATGCGCTCAAGAAAGGCGACAAGGTAAACCTTGTGGGTTTTGGTGCCTTCTCTGTTACAGACCGTAAGGCCAGAAAGGGCCGTAACCCGAGAACAGGTGAAGAGATCGATATTGCTGCATCAAAGACCCCGAAATTCTCTGCAGGAAAGGCGTTGAAACAGGCGGTAAACTAATTCACTGTAAATATTTTCTCAAGGCGCTCCTTGAAAAGGAGCCCTTGAGCTTCTTATTTAGTCAAACTTAAGCTGTACTCTCTCAATAGCAGTTGACTTGCCAGTCGCTGAGTCTATATCAACTATGGCACCGCAAAGTATTGATTCACCGGTTGCTGTTTCAAATCGGACTGGAATTTGTGTAATAAGCCTATGAAGGGACAATTCTTTTTTCACCCCTATAATTGAGTTTGTAGGGCCGGTCATTCCAGCATCAGTCAGGTAGGCTGTGCCATCAGGAAGTATCTGCTCATCTGCAGTTTGAACATGGGTATGCGTGCCTATAACAGCGCTGACCTTTCCATCAAGGTAAAAGCCGAAACCAATCTTTTCGGAGGTGGCTTCAGCATGGAAATCAACAAAAATTATATTTGTCTCTTTTTGCAGAATCGCGATCTCTTTTTTTGCCACTTCAAAAGGATTATCTAATTGGTTCATATGGACTCTGCCTGAAACATTCAGAACTGCTATCTTCTCCCCATTCTTTGTTTTGGTTACAAAAGAACCATGCCCCGGCACACCATTTGGATAATTGGCAGGTCTCAGGAGACGGTTCTCCATGGTTATGTATTCAATAGCCTCTTTCTTATCCCAGATGTGGTTGCCGGATGTCAGTATATCAATGCCGAGAGAGAATAGTTCTTCGCCGATCGCCTTTGTAATTCCAAACCCGCCTGCAGCATTCTCTGCATTGGCTATGATAAGGCTGATATCATGTTGGCTTTTGAGCTTTGGAAGCCCTTTCTTCACCGCTGTCCGGCCGGGCTTCCCTACAATGTCACCTATGAAAAGTATTTTCATATTTTAGCTATGGGCTGATAGCTTAAAGCTGTCAGCTATTTTGCGTACTCTACGAATCTTGACTCCCTGATGACAGTAACTTTTATCTGCCCGGGATAGGTAAGTTCATCCTCGATCTTTTTAGCCAGGTCTCTTGATATCTTTGCGGAGACCTCATCACTTATATCCTCAGGTTTTACAAGTATCCTCACCTCTCTGCCGGCCTGTATGGCATAGGACTTGTTCACACCTTCAAACGAGGTAGCTATCTCTTCAAGTCTCTCAAGCCTCTTTATGTATCCCTCAAGAGACTCCTTCCTTGCACCTGGCCTTGCTGCTGAGAGTGCGTCTGCAGCTGCAACGAGCGTGGCCTCAATGGTGATAGGGTCACCCTCCTCATGATGAACAGCAATTGCGTTTACTACTTTGGCGTTCTCTCCGTACTTTTTGGCAAAGTCAGCACCGATCATCTGGTGCGACCCCTCGATATCATGGTCGATCGCCTTGCCTATGTCATGAAGTATTCCAGCTCTCTTGGCAAGCTTTACATTTCCTTTAAGCTCACCTGCCATTATGCTTGCAAAGTAGGCGACTTCTTTTGAGTGCTGCAGAACGTTCTGTGCATATGAAGTACGGTATTTGAGCCTTCCTATCAGCTTTATGAGTTCAGGGTGTATGCCGTGCAGTCCGAGGTCAAATACTGCTTTCTCTCCTTCCTCCTTGATCGTTGCGGCAATCTCCTTATTCACTTTTGCAACAACCTCCTCGATCCTTGCAGGGTGTATACGCCCATCCGTAAGAAGTCTGGTAAGGGCAATGCGTCCAACCTCTCGTCTTACCGGGTCAAAGCAGGATAGGAGAACGGTTTCAGGAGTATCATCAATGATGAATTCCACACCGGTCGCTGCCTCAAGAGCCCTTATGTTTCTTCCTTCTCTGCCTATTACTCTGCCTTTCATCTCATCGCTGGGCAGGGAGACGGTAGAGACTGTGTGCTCGCTGACATAATCGCTTGCATAGCGCTGTATAGCAGTGCTGAGTATCTTTTTTGACTTTCTGTCAGATTCTGCGGCAGCCTCATCTTCGAGTCGTTTCATTATCTTTGCGATCTCAAACTTTGACTCCTCTTCAACTTTTGTAAAGAGCGCTGCCTTTGCATCATCAGAACTCATGTCTGATATACGCTCAAGCAGTTCTGTTTCCTGTGAGATCATCTTCTCCAGTTCGGCCTTTCTGTTCTCAAGGCCCTTTTCCTTATTTCCAAGGTCGTTCTCTCTGCGGCTGAACTTGTTCTCTTTTTTGTCCATCTGATCCAACTTTTTGTCCAGCGTCTCATCTCTATGGCGCAGTCGTCTTTCAAGTTTATTAAGCTCTGTGCGACGTTCCTTCTCCTCCTTCTCCGCTTCGGACTTTAATCTGAGAGATATGTCCTTTGCCTCAAGCTCTGCTTCCTTCTTGATCGTGCCTGCCTCTTTCCTTGATACTTCCAGCAGTTTCTGAGCGTCACTTTCAATATTTTTTATCTTATTACCGCTGCTCATCTTCTGGAATATGAGGCCTGCAACGAGTCCGATAACAAGGCCGGCTGCAATAAGAGTGATGTACATGGTATCCATTAGTTTGATCCTCCTTTATGTAATCTGTTTTTTATTGTTTTTTCATATCCCTCTTCACTTGGGAAGAAGAACGCTGTATTCTTTGAAATGTATTCCTGTTTAACAAAGTGTCCTTTATGGTTATGCGGGTACTTATATCCTATACCGGCACCAAGCCGTGATGCGCCATTATAATTGGCGCTTTTAAGGTGGTTCGGAACCGGGGCAAGCCGCTCTTTCCTTACATCTTCAAGTGCTTTTTCTATCCCCATATAAGATGCGTTGCTCTTTGGGGCGGTGGCTATGTATATCGCTGCCTGAGCCAGTGGGATACGGCCCTCCGGCATACCTATGGATTCAACCGCATGTTTTGCCGCAACAGCGACCTGAAGCGCTGCAGGGTCTGCGTTGCCCACATCTTCTGAGGCGCATATAATAATTCTTCTTGCGATAAACAAGGGGTCTTCGCCCCCCTCTATCATCTTTGCCAGCCAGTAAAGCGCTGCGTCCGGATCTCCGCCCCTCATGCTTTTGATGAATGCAGAGATGGTATTGTAGTGCTCATCTTCACTGTAATATACGGTTTTCTTCTGTATAACTTCTTTTGCCAGATCAAGGCCAAAGTTTTGTTTTTCTGTACTATTGAGCACAAAAGCGCCGAGCTCAAGGATATTGAGCGCCTTTCTTGCATCGCCTTCAGAAGCTTCAGAAATAAGGTCAAGCGCCTCTTTTTCAAGGGTAATATTAAAGCTTCCGAGGCCCTTTTCATTGTCATTCAGCGCGATTGTAAGAAGAGCACTTATATCCTCTTTGCTCAGAGGTTCGAACTGAAAGATCATAGACCTTGAAGAGAGTGCGGGAATTATGGAGAAGAAGGGGTTCTGTGTAGAGGCGCCTATAAGGATTACATTGCCATTTTCTACATCAGGCAGGAGCGCGTCCTGCTGCAGCTTATTGAACCTGTGGATCTCATCAACAAAGAGTATTGCTTTGCCTGTATGCTTTGCCTGTTTTATAGCCTCCTTGATATCGCTTACACCTGAGGTTACGGCGTTGAGTGCGATAAAGAGAGCTTCGGTCCTTTTGGCTATAATATGGGCAAGAGCTGTCTTTCCTGAGCCTGGCGGGCCGTATAATATCAGGGAAACGATAGAGTCACGCTCTATGGCCTCTCTTAAGGGCTTGCCTTTTGCAAGGATGTGGGACTGCCCGAGAAAATCTTCTAACTTCTGTGGCTGCATCCTCCATGCAAGAGGAGAGCTTTTGTCTGAGCTGAATAAGTCCATCTATGTAAATAGGATACTGCGACTGTAAAGATCAGGCACAGCACTCCAAAGATGGCCTTTGACAGAAGGGTATTATACGGGTGGTATGAACCTATCAGATGCCTTTGATTTTATACTATCAGCCCCCGCACGATCTCTCTCAAAATGGTTTATTTGTGAGAAATTACAATATGTTAAGTAAATATTTAAGAGGCTGTAAAGCTTTATATTACACATACCCGAAATACTTTAACTGTCAAGACCAAAAATTTAATAATTCCCGCTACTGCGGGAATGCAAGACCCACCTTGCCGTGCAGGATAAACTTGCCTCCCTGTTGTTACAGGTGGGTACCTTGAAGACAAGATCAGGCATACTCTCCCGGATATCCGGGTCGCTCACACTTGCCTTGCGCTGGTTCCCAATATAAAGATTGTAGGAACAAGTTTATAATTCCATTCACGAACAAGGCAGGCAACTTGCCTACAGATTATATTATATCAGATAAACTGATTTTCAACTATCTGATAATGTATATATATTATATAAGTCCGTAATCCTTTAATGCAGCTTCCAGTTTGCTTTTTGTAGCACTGCCCATCTCACACAGCGGAAGCCTGAACTCCTCCTGTATCCTGCCCATCATGCTCAGGGCTGTCTTTACAGGTACCGGATTTGTCTCCAGAAACATGGACTTACTGAGCGGTTCAAGCTTGTAATGGATCTTTCTGGCCTCATCCATGTCACCGTTATTCCAAGCTTTGAACATACCTGAGACATCTTTTGGCGCTATATTTGCCACAACAGATATGACGCCCTTACCGCCAAGTACCAAAAGGGGGAGTATCGTAAAGTCATCACCTGAAACAACGGTTATGCTGTCTCCGCAAAGCCGTATAACTTCACTTACCTGTCCCATGCTACCGGTAGCTTCCTTGATCGCGACCACGTTCTCTAACTCAGCAAGCCTTGCTACGGTCTCAGGAAGTATGTTTGAGGCTGTTCGGCCGGGCACGTTGTATAAAACTATTGGAATATCAACATTTTTTGCCACCTTCTCATAGTGTCTGAAGATGCCTTCCTGTGAGGGTTTGTTGTAATAGGGTGATACGAGAAGGGCACCGTCAGCGCCGAGTTCTTTCGCTTTTCCGGTCATCATGACCGTCTCGTCAGTTGAGTTGGCGCCTGTGCCTGCAATTACAGGAACCCTTCCATTTACAACCGCAATGGTATGCTGTATAACCCTGTAGTGCTCATCATACTCAAGCGTGGCAGACTCTCCTGTGGTGCCGCAGGGGACTATGGCATCTGTCCCTTCTGCTATGTGCCACTCAATAAGGTCGCCAAGCGCCTTTTCATCAACCTTATCATCTTTAAATGGTGTTACTATTGCTACTATTGAACCTTTAAACATTTTAATTCACCTCATTTGTAATTTTATGACATTAAGTTTAAGTAATTTTCTTGCGTTAGGTCAAGGTGAAAAATTGACACCTACCTGTTAATTCTGATACCGTTAAACAATAAAAATCGGATTCAGAGATTCAAGGATTCAAGTAAAGGCAGTATGAGAAATGATTTTTTTCACTTGACACCTTGACTCCTGGACCCCTTGACTCCTCTTAATAAAAAGGTTTTGTTATGTTTGATATAGGAACACAGGAATTAATAATAATATTTATTGTGGCTCTTCTTGTCTTCGGCCCCAAGAAACTGCCTGAACTCGGCAGGACTCTCGGTAAGGCGATGAAGGAGCTTAAGTCTGTCATGAGCGGCGTATCAGACAGCATTGAGGATGCCGGGATCGAAGAGGAGATAAAGAAGGCAAGAGAGAATGTAGTAGGCAGTCTGAAGGATGATGTAGTCGGCAATCTTATGAAGGACGGCAAGATACACCTTGGTGAGGATGAGGATGAGAAGAAGGCTGTGAAAGAGCTTAACCAGAATATAGCTTCTGAGGAGGCATATAAGAAAGAGGAAGAGACTGAAAAAGATGGGTCAGATGGATAAGATGCCCATTACAGATCATCTAGGTGACCTGAGGAAAAGGATCTTTATATCGCTGGCCTCTGTCATGGTCGCATTTGCCTTATGCTTTTACTGGTCTGAGAGCATATTTGAGATACTCACCCTTCCCATGCACATGATCATGAAGCTGTCTTTTAGTAAGCCGTATGTATCATTCGAAGCTACAGAGTACCAGGCTGTTGAACTTATATCCCTTGCACCTGCAGAGGCGCTCTGGATGCATTTTAAGATATCCTTTATCTCCGGTTTCATAATCTCAACGCCGGTAATTTTTCATGAGGTATGGAAGTTCATCGCACCCGGCCTTATGGCGAAAGAGAAGAGGTATACCCTGCCTTTTGTTTTTGTCACCACATTCCTCTTTTTGTTAGGGGCGCTCTTCTGTTTTATTGTAGTCCTGCCGTTTGCCATGAACTTTCTCATAGGGTATAAGACAGAACATATAAAACCGATGTTCTCTGTAGGTAAATATGTCGATTTCTGCCTAAAGTTCATCCTGGCATTCGGGGTGGTCTTTGAACTTCCGGTCGTCTCGGTCTTTCTGACAAAGATGGGTATAGTCACCACAGAGTTTCTGAAAAAGAATAGAAAATATGCTGTGCTCATAGCCTTTGTGCTTGCCGCATTTCTTACCCCTACGCCTGATGCCTTTAACCAGACATTGATGGCGGTGCCTATAATAGTGCTTTATGAGGTTGGCATATGGGCGTCGGTACTCTTTGAGAAGAAGAAGGGAAAAGAGGAAAAAGAAGGAAATGCTGAGTAGCGGGGTTTGTTAATTCTTACCGTTCTGACCTGTCTTGAGTCTTTTGTACTTATCATCACCAACGCACTCTTTTGCAAAAGCGCACCAGTCTATGCACGATGGGTCAAGCACACGTGAGTTGACCTGTCCGCATTTTTCGCATTTGGCCTCAGTCTCATCGCTCCACATCTCAACCGCTGTCCCGCATTTACGGCATGCTATATCTTCGGGCTTCGGCTGTTTTATATCATTGCTTCCGGGACAACTGTCTTTAAGCATATCTTCCTCCGATGTATAATTATGACATACATGTTTTCTTTTAAGATATGATATAGGTCATAGGGGGCTGGTCATTAACCCATTATCCTTGACCATCCGCATTCCCCTGTGTTAGAAAATCAGATGAAAAAAATGAATAAGAAACAGCAGGATCTCTCGAAACTCCCTTCAGTTGATGAATGTCTGAAGAGTTCCTTCGGTGAAAAATGGCTTGAATCACATCCGAGAAAGACAGTTTTGAAGGCTGTCAGAGAGGTTCTCGGCTCAAGAAGGGCAGATATATTGAAGGGCCTGACTCCTGATGTCTCGTCTGAATCTCTATCGGTGGAGATAGAAAAAGAATTAATCCTGCTTTCATCATATAAACTAAGACCCGTTATCAATGCAACAGGTGTTGTTATACACACCAACCTCGGCAGGGCGCTGCTTTCCGAGGAAGCGCTGAGGAATATAAATATACTTGCCTCAAGCTACTCCAACCTTGAATATGATATCTCAAAGGCAAAGAGGGGCAAGAGGTACTCTCATATCAAGGATATAATCATTGAGCTGACAGGTGCGGAAGACGCGATAGTGGTAAATAATAATGCCGCTGCAGTTCTTGTATGCCTCAACACATTTGCAAAGGAGAGGGAGGTAGTGGTATCACGGGGCGAGCTTGTGGAGATCGGCGGCTCATTCAGAATACCCGAGGTTATGGAGGCAAGCGGCGCGGCCTTGCGAGAGGTCGGCTCAACAAACAAGGCTCACCTGAGGGATTACGAGAATGCTGTCTGCGGAAGCACGGCGATGTTCATGAAGGTGCATCCGAGCAATTATAAAGTTATAGGTTTTACTGAAGAGGTATCGATGGAGGGACTCGCAGAACTTGGCAGGGAGTTCAAGGTGCCTGTAATGGCCGACCTTGGCAGCGGCTGTATGATAGATCTTGAAAAATACGGTGTCTATGGTGAGCCTACAGTGCAGAGCGTGGTCAAGGCCGGGGTGGATATCATAACCTTCAGCGGCGACAAGCTCCTCGGCGGGCCGCAGGCAGGAATAATCATAGGAAAGAAAAAGTTTATCAGCAGGATACAGAAGAACCCGATGCTCAGGGCGATAAGGATCGATAAGCTCACACTGGCTTCGCTTGAAGCTACCCTTATGCAGTTTCTTGATGAAGAGAAGGCTGTCAGGGATATACCGTCGCTCAGGATGCTGACAGAGAATAAGGATGTTATAAAAAAGAGGGCTCGCAGGATATGTACGGCCTTAAAGAAGTCTTTGTCCGGTCATGCAGCGATAGAGGTTATACCCGATCAGTCCCGTGCAGGCGGAGGCGCTCTCCCTGAGACCGACTTCCCCACCTTTGCCGTATCTATTAAACCTCATAAGATGTCAGTCAATAAGTTTGAAAAAAATCTAAGACTGGGCAGTACTCCTGTCATAGCAAGGATTCAGGATGGCGCACTGCTGATCGATGCCAGAACCGTAATGGACAAAGAGGTGAAGGTGTTAGTTGAGTGCATCAAGGCTGCATTATCATAAAGAAAGGCACAAAGTTTTCAAATAAGGCACAAAGTTAAAAAAGGCACAAAGTTTCACGACAAGGTATAAAGTTCAGAAGGGCAATATTAATTTACTATAATTTTGTTTTTAACTCTGTGACTATTTTATTTTTTCTTTTGCTTTGTGCCTTTTAGTTAAACTTTGTGCCTTATTAACTATTTATTATGCAATACGTTATCCTCGGAACAGCCGGCCATATCGACCACGGAAAGAGTGCGCTTGTAAAGGCGCTTACAGGTACTGACCCGGACAGGCTGAAGGAAGAGAAGGAGAGGGGGATCACTGTTGACCTCGGCTTTGCCGACCTCTCATTCCCGGACGGCCTCAAGGTGGGTATAGTTGATGTGCCGGGACACGAGCGGCTTGTAAAGAATATGCTCGCCGGCGCCGGCGGCATGGACATAGTCCTGATGGTGATAGCTGCTGATGAGGGGATAATGCCGCAGAGCAGGGAGCACCTTGCGATCTGCGATCTTCTTAAGGTTAAGAAGGGGATCATAGCGCTGACAAAATCCGACCTTGTTGAGGAGGATTGGCTTGAGCTTGTTAAGGAAGAGGTTAGGGACTTTGTGAAAGGGACTTTTCTGGAAGAGGCTGAGATCATCGGCCTTTCATCGAAGACTGGAGAGAACCTTGAGGTGCTCAGGGAGAAGATAAGGGAGGAGGCATCCAGTGTTGAGCCTAAGCATGAAAAGGCTGTCTTCAGGCTTCCTGTTGACAGGGTCTTCACGCTGAAGGGGTTTGGTACAGTTGTTACAGGTACATCTATCTCAGGAAGTATAAAGGCGGACATACCTATAGAGATATTGCCTGCCGGGATAACCGCAAAGATCAGAGGGCTTCAGAGTCACGGCAGTCCTATTGAAAGGGCTTATGCGGGACAGAGGGTGGCAGTTAACCTCCAGGGCGTTTCAAAGGACGAGATAAAGAGGGGTGATGTTCTGGCAACTCCGGGGAAGGTGAAGCCCTCCTATATAGTTGATGTTGAGCTTGAGCTACTGAAGAACTCCCCTGTATTATCTCTGAAGAACAGAAGCCTTGTTCATTTTCATTCAGGGTCATCCGAGCTGACGGGAAGGGTGATAATCTATGAAAAGGATGACCTGAAGCCGGGTGAAAGCGCCTTCTGCCAGTTAAGGTTTCCACAGCCTGTGGCGCTTATGGCAGGGGACAGATATATCATAAGGCGTTTCTCCCCCCTTCAGACCATAGGAGGAGGAGAGGTTCTTGACCCTTCGCCGAGGCGGAGGAAGAAGCAGGCGGATGTAGAGGACCGGAATATTTTTTCAGAAGGTGGGCTTGGCGAAAAGATAGCTGCAAAGATACATCAGAAGGGCATTTACGGTATTGTGCGTGAGGAGCTTGAGGGATGGATAAAAGCTGAACTGCCCGGCATACGGTCTGCAATTGACAAACTTATTAACTCAGGTGATGTAATAAAGTGTGAGGATAGGCTCATACATAAGGAATCCTTAAGTGATTTTTCAGAGGGGATAATATCAGCACTGAATGACTTTCACTCAGCAAACCCGCTGAGGCCCGGTATGCTAAAGGAGGAGATGAGGTCATCTTTCGGAGCTGCAGGCCAGAGGTTCTTTGACAGGCTTCTTTCTCTTGTAGATGAGGTAGCTGTAGAGAAGGAGATGATAAGGCTCAAGTCCTTCAGCCTCTCTTTGAGCGAGGTGGATGGGGCGACAAAGGATAATATTCTGAAACTAATTGAGGGTGCTGGTTTTCAGCCCCCTGCAATTGATGAGATTGCCGCCTCTGCCGGGGTTGATAAGAAGGGGGCTGTGGAGATATTAAAGATAATGGCATCTGAGGGGATAATCGTCAGGATCAAGGATGCCGTCTATATATCAAAGACAAATCATACGGATATGATGCAGAGGCTCAAGGACTTTTACAGCTCCAAGCCTGAGATGACGGTGGGTGAGTTCCGTGATATCCTTGATACCACAAGAAAATATGCACTGCCTTTTCTGGAGTACCTCGACAGCAACAGGATAACTATGCGGGTAGGTGATGTAAGGAAGTTCATCTTTAAAGGCTGAGCAATAAAAAAAGGGTACACGATCAAAAGACCGTGTACCCTGATAAAGTATCTTTTTCTATTTCAGACTATTCTGCAACAACAACCTGTATTGATTTGATCGTGAAGTTACCAAAGATGCCGCGTCCGTCCTCATAGATCTTAAATGAGTCACCGTATATGCCGATGCTGCTGATATCGTGATCTACTGAATCCATATCGGGTTCGGAATCAGGGCCGTAATCATGATAATCAGGGCCGTCAGCTGATAATCCGGCATAGCTGCCGATTCCAAGGAGGTTGGGAGTCTTTTTGCCCCAGACATCAGGCTCAACAGTCTCATCATTCCAGACGCCGGTGCTGGAGCCGATGGTGTAGGAGTGTATCTTCACTCTTTTATTGAACTTGAAGGTGTAGGCGCTCATGTCAGCGATCTCCCTGCCTTCAACCTCTGTTATCGTATCTACAGGAATACACCTCTTGTCAAACTCTATACCGTCACCGGCGATAGCGTCTATCTCATTATCAAATAAAGGGTATATTGAAAGCTCAAGGCCCCCGATAGAGTCACTGTAAGTATCAGACCCATCGATACCATCTTCGGTGAAGTCAAAGCTGACAACATACTGGGTAAAATCATCAACCACCTCTGCGTTTACAGCCAAAGGAACCATCATTAAAACAATTAAGGGTAAGATGATCATTAACACTTTCATTTTCCTCATTTCCTCATCCTCCATTTTCAGATTCAAATCTTATAATTATCAATAATTACTATAAATAGTATATAAGTGGATACTTGTAATCTACTATTATAATGCTGACTTGTCAATTACAAATGACAAAATGTATACTGCGGCTATCGGGTCAAGTATATCCGCATGTATTTTAAGGGGAATAAAGAGGCCCGGCTGATCCGTTATCATCCTCTTTGATGTAATACAATTATGATGCAATCAGTTATAATAATCACTCTGAAATATTGGGAGCGTATAAGGTTCTGGTGTCCTTCTCGGTCTTCAAAACCGGTGTTGCCTGGCCAAAACCGGGCAGGGTGGGTTCGATTCCCACACGCTCCCGCCAATACTTTCCTTATAAGTCATTCAGTTGTGCCATAGTTTTAAACAAATAATCACTCCCCGCAGGCCAGAAGATTTGACCACAAATACATCCTTATCGAGATCTACTTAACATCGTAAAATCTTCACATTTATATGCTATCTTTTTTTTAGAGGTGCTGGATATGATTGATGATGACGATATAAAAAGGGCGATTCAAAGCCATGATTCTTGTTCAGATATTCATGGCTCGAAGAAAGAGGAATGTGCGCAGAAATGGTTTGTAGCTATAGAGAAACCGTTTAAAGAAAACCCTCGTAAATTTGAAAGAAGAACCTTAAGGGACCGCAGGAATCCATTTAGGAAAAGTAATTATAAGGGGTCGGAGCGAAGATATCGTATTAGAAGAAGCGGGAAGGATAGAAGAGGTGGTGAGTGGCTCAAAGATGACCTTGGCAAAAATATTCCGAGTATTCCCGATGTGTCTTAAGTTTTGGTAATAGTGTTCTAAAAAAAAGTGTTACATGACTGAACTAAGGTCAATCGGTCTTAAGCCGGTCGATCTCTTTTTTAAGCTCAACCATCTTCAACTCTCTTCCGACGGCTATTTCATAAAAATCCTCCAGCTGGGCCATCTTTACCCTCAGTTCTTCTTCAACCCGTTTGCGGCCGGTGATGTCATCTTCAAGCTGTCTGTTCGCCTCAGCAAGTTCGCGGGTGCGTTTTTCAACGGTCTCTTCCAGCCTCTCTTCAGCATGTATACGCATTCTAATGTTCAGTTGGAAGGGGCGTATAAGGAAGAAGTAGAGCAGTGGGGAGAGCAGGAGCATCAGGAGGGAAGAGTCGAGCAGGGCTTCGCCTGCCACAGGTAGTGGCGGTATAACCGACAGGAAGAACATAACAACCATTTCAGCGGAGAATGCGAATACCATGATGATCAAAAGAAGGTAGACCGGTGACTCATAGATGTTGGAGGAAGCTACTGTCTTCAGATCGTTGTCGAGCGTCTTATCTGCCCTGAGAAGGGAGAAGGTTATTAATATGAAGAAGGTCATTATGAGAAAGAATGCTATCAGTGAGGTGCGGAAGAGTACACTGCTGAGGTCGGTGGTCCTGTCTGTTATATCGTAATATATCTCAAATG
>PJEL010000666.1_pt1 | contig 40032 bp, 34 predicted proteins | sample 1853271 | NCBI WGS metagenome assembly PJEL01 (sample SAMN08108733, study PRJNA415343) | Invertebrate metagenome, whole genome shotgun sequencing project. | host: Globobulimina | place: Sweden: Gullmar Fjord | collected 2015-08
GAATTCGCAAGATCAACTCCAAGTTGGTTGCGATTCGTCGCTTGCAAGCCGCCCAGAAGTATGAAGAAGCGATCATGGAGCTGAAGGCTCTGCTCTTCCTCGATCCAGGCAACGCAACAGCTCAAACACTTCACGACACCATGAAGGACGTCCTGCTGTATCGCCAATACAAAGTGGCGAAAAAAGATCGCGATGGACGCCTTCTTGAAACCAGTGTCGAATTGCTCGAAGCAATGAAGGCACCTCATGAATTGGTCGAGTATCCAAGCGATTGGCCCGAAATTTCCATGCGTCGCATGGATGGGCTAGCTAGTTTGGATAACGATGCGGACCGACAGGTGCTTCATGCCTTGGCGAGCCACAACGTTCCGATCAATTTCGCTGGTGTTCCATTTGGTGATGCCGTCGATTTCGTAGCCCAAGTGGCCAAGATCAATGTTGATGTGGATTGGGCCAGCCTTGAGCAGAATTTCATTGACCGCAACACGCCGATCAACTTGAAGCTCAATGACCAAGTCAATCTCGAAACAGTTCTCGATCGCATGCTCAAGAAACTGGGCGACAGCGAAGAGAGTCGACCTCATTACGGCATCAACGATGGCATCCTGACGATTTCCACCAAGGAAAAACTTCAGCAAAATCGCAGTACGCATCTGTACGATATTCGCGATCTGTTGATTGACGTGCCTGACTTTGACGATGCACCGGACCTCGGCCTCGATGCCCTGCTTACCGAGCAGAATGATCGTGGATTTGGTTCACAAGCATTTGGTGAAGACGACGGCGTTCAATACGAACGCGGTATCGAAACGCGACGCGAAAAGATTGAACAGATCAAGAGCGTCTTGACAACCAACATTGACAAACTCTCATGGGAAGTCAATGGCGGCGATGTCAGCGTCCTGCAGGAAATCAATGGCAACCTTGTCATTACCACGACTCCAAAGAATCACCGAGCAATCTCCAACCTGCTCGAGAAACTCCGAGAAATTCGTGCGATTCAGATTAACGTCGAATCACGATTCCTTCTTGTGAGTGAAGACTTCTTCGAGCAAATCGGCTTTGACCTTGACCTCTACTGGGGTGGCGACCCGTATCGCCGCGACAAGTTGCAAGATCCGAACTTGCTGCCGTCTGATTTGTTCAACAACATTCTCACCGGCAACCAGTCACCTACTTCGCAACGTCAGTATATTTCGCTATACGACATCGTGGGTCAGGTCGATGGAAACGGCAACCCCGTGTTTGACGCCAACGGCCGTCAGATCACGCAGGAAGTACTGCCCAACTCCGGCATCTTCCAATCTGGTCGAAACCAATGGAGCCCGCAGGCGATCATCCAAGACAGTCTTGGCTTGGCGAACAGCCTGTTCGGTGCAGACGGCCAGAGCTTTGCGGGCCAAGCGTTGGCAGCTTCCCCAGCATTGTCATACGGCATGACATACCTGGACAACATCCAAGTTGACCTGTTGATCACTGCAACTCAGGCCGACCGCCGCAGTGTTCAATTGACCGCACCCAAGCTGACCTTCTTCAACGGTCAACGATCCTTTGTCCAAGTGACGACGAGTCAATTCTTCGTCTCTGACTTGCAACCGATTGTGGGTACTTCATCTGCTGGCTTCGATCCAACTCTCTCGCCACTACGTGAAGGTGTTGTGCTCGATGTCGAAGGAACCGTGTCCGCTGACCGTCGATATGTGACCATGACGGTACTGACATCGTTGGCGAAGATTCTTGATATCAAGACAACTGCGATTCCGATTCTTGTTGGTGGCAATGTCGTCGACTCAGACGATGGCGATATCCTTTCCCAGACCGCGTTCATCGAACGACCTGAGATTCAGATTTCACGAATCAACACAACTGTAACCGTCCCGGATCGCGGCACAGTACTCCTTGGTGGTCAAAGCATCCGCAACGACATCGAAATCGAAACAGGCGTTCCCGTCTTGTCTAAGATTCCGATCGTCAACCGATTCTTTACCAACCGCATCATGAGCACTGAAGAACGAACACTCTTCATCCTCATGCGACCCACGGTTATTATTCAGCAGGAAAATGAAGATCGATTCTTCCCTGGCCTGCAGGATCAAATGGGTGGAGCCGCGGGCCTTGGTGGACAGTTCTAAACAGAACGACTTCGATAAGTATCAATGACAAGCGGCAATCCATATGGGTTGCCGCTTGTTTCTTTTTCTATTCTTATGAAATGAACGTGGTGGCAAAAGAGCAGTTCTAATCAGTCAACGGGAGTGGCAGGAGCAACTCCAACCCACAACGATCGGACAACTCCACACACCATCGCATCATCAAATTTCCCGCCATGAACTCCTAGGACCTCAAAGAGCGCGAGGCTGTGCAATGCCGCAAACAGTGTTAAGCCCAGTTCTGAAATATGCTTGGAATGGCGTGGAACGAGGGCGCCGCACTCCGCCTGCGAATTGAGAAATGCCATAAGCCCCTGTCGGAGATTGTTGATCGGTGAATCTGGCTGGCGGCCAACGAATTCCTCAAAATTGAACGACGGATGGGCGGTCAATGGCAAAAGTATCGGCATGAGCTTTCGGAAATAGCCCATCATCTGGATTGCGATTTTCTCCAAATGCGCTTGCACATCACAATCCCTCGACTGAGATGTTAAAAGCTCCTCCACCTCAAAGGCTGGAGGTACCATTGCTGCAAAAAAGAGGTCGCTCTTCGTCGCATATCTCTGGTAGACGACTGCTTCTGAGATGCCCGCTTTTTTGGCGATCTCACGGGTGGACGCGGCAAGCCCCTTCTCGACGAAGACTTCACGAGCCGCCGCCAGCAATTCGTGATCTTGGATTAGCTTTGGTCGTCCCATCTCAGATCTCTGGTGATAAAGCACACATTTACAAATTAGTCCCGCTCCCGTTGATCCGAGAGATTGGAATCATGGCCAGAGTGTAGGCGACCAACCATCGCACCAATGGCCCCCACTCCGAACGCATGTCGGGTCAGGTCATTGAAACCTAAGCTAGCCAACTGCGTTTCGACGCCAAGAGCATTCATGTGGGTTGAGTCGGTCGTTCGACCGTGAATAAGAGAAATCAATGTCAGGGCAGAAAGTATCGCTCGAACAGTTCCCTTGGGTTGCTGAAAATCAACAAGTATCAATCGCCCGCCCGGCCGAAGCACTCGCGCCATTTCGTCGATCGACGTTTTTCTGCGATCCTCAGGAATATGGTGCAGTGCCATTATGCAGAATACCGCATCAAATGAGGCGGATGCGAATTCAAGCTCATCCGCTACTCCTGGGATGAACTTCGCAGCGACTCCAGCCGATCCCGCTTTCTCAGAGGCACACTCCACCATTTCAATAGAAGGATCAACGCCGACCAACGATCCGGTAGGCCCTACTCGATCGGCTGCTGCAATGACCAATGTCCCTGTCCCGCAACCCACATCAAGAATGTCGTCGCCCAATTGGAGCTCAGCCAGATCAAGCGTTCGCCGCCGGAAAGCAGACTCTCTGCCGAGCATCACTGTCCGTACAATAATGTCGTAGAGTCTCGGCCGCCTGATCAGACTTCCTTGATCCGTTTCAAAGGGCAGCTTTTGAGCAATCTTCGACAACGTGAGAGCGATCCCCGCAAACATCAATATATGAGTTGCAACAATCACAACAGGGGCATACCAAAACGCTACACCGTGGGCGTACATCGCAAGGGACACAACTCCTCCCAAAGTGACGACTACCACCAGATGATGAAAACTCCTGCTTGAATTGGTGTTGATTGTCCTCGCATTGAATTCACGTTTCTCGCTCGACATTGTTTAGCTCCGCATAGGATTCCAATATATAAGTAAGTGCTCGCTTATATACTATGGGGCAGACGAAAGCCCGTCCACTGTGACGGCAATCAAAACAGCAACCGCACATCGAATCTATAAGAATTCAGGCCAATGGATGGAATTGAGATGGTGTGTAGATCGACTCACCTCAAGCGATCGCCACGTGGGAACGTCGGCGCAGCCGATTGAAGAGCTCCCAAGTGCTCAAAATTCAAGAATGAATAACCATAGAAAGCCCGTAAGCCGAAGGCACTCAGCTCACCGGCGAGCCTGCGGGGAGGCTGTCACTCATGGGCGTTAGGACGACCACGTTGCGGGTTTGTTCTTCAGGCTCTGCATCTGGATTGGTGATGCAGCTGCCAGCGATGATCATGCCGTTGCTGATTTCACCTCGGATTTTGCGTGGCTCGAGGTTGGCAACGATGACGACTTGCTTGCCCACCAGGTCTTCAGGCTCGTAGTATCCTCGAATGCCTGCACAAATTTGACGCCCTTCTTCGGTGCCGTCGTCGAGTTGCATTTTGAAGAGTCGATCTGCATTCGGATGGAACTCGGCCTCTCGAATAGTGGCGACACGAAGGTCTATCTTGGCAAAGTCGTCGAATTTGATGGCGTCTTTGAAATCGGTCATGATCTTCTCGTTCCTGTCGCCAACTCTCGGCGGCCTGCAATTGGGTAGTTTAGCGGAGATGTCCTTCCATCTCTTTGGTCGCTATCGTAGCGGGAGAGAACAAATATTCTGCCCCCACCGTAGTACAGAACGCAGCCAACTCACTACCGCCAATGATCGAATCATTGGATTCAGGCTTGATCTTAGGACTGGAGATTTGAATCATGCGTGCTTTTGTATTGTCACCTTATCGCTGGATCATCGTTTTGGTTATTACCTGCGGCGGGTTAGTGGGACTGCTCGCAATCGCAGACAGCCATGGAGCAGAAGATTCTTTTGCCTCATCCACCACCTCTTTTGAACCGGATCTAAATTCTGCGTGGCAACATGATGCCATTTGGTACGATGGCAAGGCTGAATATGCAGTGTATGAAAGTCATCGTTCTATCTATGGCCAAGACCGCGAATACGAAACGGTCATTATCACGAACAAGCAGCGGATGGACCCAAACACGACCACCAAGAGCGCCGATTGGCAGGCACCGCGGCAGGTTGAGGTCTTCAAACACAATGTCCGTGAGGTCATAGAGACTGAGAACTATGACTACAAATTCTTGACGACCTCATTCATTCACACAGATTCTCTCGACCCTTTCAAGGTAACGATGTCTTCGCAGGAGGATTGTGGAGCAACCTTTAAACATTTTGTCACGGATGGAAAGCATGTTACCGCGGATACCTTTGTCTATTTCCCGGATGGTGGGCCGTCCCATGAAACCTATCGCGTCCCTGCCCATTTGCAGTTTGAGGATGCTTTGACGCTTGTCTTAAGGTCATTCCCATTTAACGATCCGCCCGCCGAACCTCTCTCCATTATCCTCATACCCGATATGACGGACACCCATGCAACCGCACATCGGCCGGTCACCTCCGAGATTACGTATGCAGGAGTGGTACATCTCTCCGTCCCGGAGGGCAACGTTGAGACCCATCGTTTGGATATCAAGGCTGCGGATGGCACAACCACCTCCTATTGGTTTGCCAAAGATCAATCGCCTGATTGGCTGGGAATTCTCGTTCAATTCGAAGGTGCGTACGGCGTCCGATATTTACTCAGATCGCATTCACGATGGGACTACTGGAATCGCGATTCACCCCGTCCAGCCACCCCGTAGGGGCTGTAATCCGACATCTCCCTGAATTGAAGGATATCGAGGTGAGCAACTCGAAAAGTAGGCTACAATTGCGGCCAATTGGCTCCTTTTTGACTGACCCATCAACCGACTTCGGCGGAGATTGTGTGACCCATGGCTGAATCCTTTAATTGCAATGTTGTCACCCCGGAACAGCAGGTGATCGATGACCCGGTGACCTATGCCTCTATCCCTGCATGGGATGGCCAAATGGGTATCGCGCCCGGCCGTGCCCCACTTTTGGTACGATTGGGAATCGGCGCGATGCGATTGGATTTCGAATCTGGCAAAACCAGCTTCTACCTCGTGCAAGGCGGGTTTGCCCAGATGCTAGGTGAGAATCTGACCATTCTTTGCGATAGCGCACTTTCGAGCGATGAAATCACCGATGCTACTGCGTTGGAAGAATACAAGGAGGCGATGGCTGCCTCGGCGATTGGCGATGATGAAATGAAAGCCAAGAACGAAGCGCTGCAAGCAGCACGTGAAAAACGGCGATTGGCTCGATCAGCAGGATCCAGAAATTAATCGAAACGGATTGGTCTGCTCTCCTACTCATTCGGCACAACTCTAGAGACTCTTCCCGACCTGATGAAGCTAAAATACCATCAGGTCGGTTTACGTTAAACGATATCCAAAATCATGGCCAACGCATACGCTCGAAACATCTTGGTCACTGGTGGCAATGGATTTATCGGTTCGCACATTGTCAGACATTTGGCAAAGCAATCGACGGCCAATTCAAACGTCATTGCGACATTTCATCGGCATGCGTCCAACATCCCCGAAGATCTACAAAATCACCCCAACGTCAGGTGGCAACGATTGTCGCTTACTGACGATGCGCAATCGGTAGAGGATCTACAGCGATCACTTCAATGCGATCAGGTCGATGGAGTAGTTCATTGTGCTGCCATTGCAGATCTCTCATTCGCTCAACAGAACCCCAAACTTGCCCATCAAGCTAATGTGATTGCGACCGATGCTCTATCGCAGTGGACTTCAGAATCGAGCGGCCGCATTATCTCGTTTTCCACTGATCAAGTATTTGATGGCCATGGTTCTCGGTACTCCGAAACAGATACAGCATCACCCATCAATGTGTATGGGCAATCAAAATTTGACGGCGAGCAATGTGTGCAAGCACATCACCCCAAAGGGACAGGGGTTTCTATTCGAGTCAGTTTGGTGTATGGGCAAAGTCCTACACGAGTGCGATCAGCCAGTGAACAGATTCTCAATGCGTTTCAATCCGATCAGCTAATTCGCCTCTTTGTGGATGAGTTTCGTACACCAACGTACGTTCTTGATATTGTGGATGTGGTGGCGAGATTGTTTGATCTATCGAATCAAAAAGTCTCATGGCCAATTATGCTGCATATTGCCGGCCCTGATCGTGTCTCGCGGCTTGAACTGGGAGGCCGAATAGCACAGATCTTTGAGTTGGACCAATCTAGAATCGATCCGATCCGTCAGCAGGATCTTGATCTGGGAATGCCTCGGCCAAGCGACTTGTCACTGGATATTTCTCTAGCTCGACAAACCCTAGGCTTCTGTCCTCGCACGATCGACGAAGGGCTCGAGCACTGGAAGTCTATGGTGCACTTGGATTAGCTTGGTTCTGAGAATTGAAACCTAGATCCTAATGGTCATCTCAGTGATGCACGCCTTTGCGGATAACACAAGTGCTCAACCCTCCTACACCGCGGAGGACTTGGATACACTTCAAAATGGTGATGCCAACAGTTGGGGACATAGCATCATTAGAAACGGCGATGAGTGCCTGGTCAGCAATCTAGTCCCGCACACTTTTGAGTAGCCCGATCCCTATCTGGCATTTCAATGTTGCTGCTTACAAGCTTAACTCGAATCCTCCACTGAAAATTCAACATCCTGCCCGTATGACAACTCCAGCATATGACCATCGGGATCACGAATGAAAGCCCAAATACCAACGGGTGGGCCTGAGTCAGTCGGCTCTCTTTCAAGAATCCCGGCTTGGCGTGCCTGATCTATTTGTGTGTTGAATTCACCCAGCGTTTTGCAGGCGTACCCCAAATGCGAAAACGGTCCCAACGGTGAATCTAGATGCTCTGACTTGACAAAAACGATGACGAATGGCCGAGTCCTGTCCGAAATCCAAATGACACCTTCCCGCTGATGCACCACTTCCATGTTTGCATATTCTCTGTAGAATATAGCGGTGCGATCGAGATCGGAAGATGTCAATGCGATATGAGTTAGTCCAAAATCTGCCACGCCTACTGATCTCCTTTGAGCCGGAGTTTTCGAATCAAGAAGCGTGTACTTCAGGTTCGAGGGAAGGCGTAGCGTAATCGTTGGCCGTACTCGACAGCTCGTTCGACCACACCTTCCATTGATTCCTGCACAATCAGATGATCACCATTAATGAGCGTGAGTGTGGTATCCGGATTTTCTTCGACGGTACGGATGAGTTCTGCGTTCACCACAAATGGTTTGCCATTGAGTCGGGTCAGGATGATCATTTGTTCATTCCTTTCGGAGCTTTACCGACCAATGCTGAGAAGTTGTTGAAACAACTGGTTTGCAGTGTTGATAACGCGACTTGATGCGGTGTAACCGGTTGATGCGAGAATAAGGTTAATGAACTCATTGCTGAGATCAACATTTGATAATTCGAGTGAGCCAGATACGACGCGGCCGCCACCGTTTGATAGGGGCGTGGTAATCAATGCTTCCCCGGAGTTCGGCCCTTCTGCGTATTGCAAGTTGCCGAGATCGACAAGTCCCTCTTTGTTCGTAAACGTGGCCATAACCACCTGCCCAACCGTGCGCAGCAGGCCATTGGTGAATGCTCCTGTTATCGTGCCATCATCCTCAACTGCAAAATCTGTCAAGGTGCCGATCGATGATCCATCTTGAAATGTTGCTGCAATTTCACTCTTGACACTGCTGAGTGCGGTGACGATGTCGCCTTGCTCATCAAGGTCGATTGTAATCGACAAAGGATCGCTTGCACCAGTATTCTCGCGGGACACTTGGACCGTAAATGCACCTGGCGGAATGATTCGGCCGGTCGTGTCAAACGCAATCGTCCCCGACCCTACACTTAACCCGTCTCCAACGTTATCTGAGGAATCGACAAAGTACTCCCAAGTTGTCCCGGTATCCGCTTTTGCAGAGAGCACCATTGTCAGGTCGATATCAACGCCATTGCCGATCGAGTCATACGCACGGAATGTGGTTCGTACTGATTCGCCGGTTGCTTCCTGCATTTTTGTATAGACAAACGGTTGTCCAAGTTGGGTTCCCGATGAATCTAACCTGACAGAATCTGCGGTCTCAATGTCGATCTCGTTTGCGGTACCAAAGTTGCCTTCGATGGTGACTACACCGGTAGTGTCATCGAGCGTCGCGCCGCCTGGAGTCGTTGCATCCGAAGTATCAATACCGAGCGCGCTCACCATGAAATCCATGTAATCGGAGACGGTCGTCGTGCCAGTGATATCAAAGGTTGAATCACCCAGGATACGTCCACCTTTCTCCACGCCGGACAACATGAGTTGATCACCATCACTAAACATTGCAGAACCTGAACCACCATCAAGCTCCACAAGGAAAGTCGATGCGTCAGCGAAAGGTGGGTTGGAAGGTGGAGTACCTGAGGGAAGAACCTCTAGGGCTGCAAGAGCGATCTGTGCACCCCCGGCGCCAACGTCACCTCCCGCGTTTAGGTTTCCCCTGAATCGTACGTTGCGAGTGGCCTCCGCCACGGTGAGCGAACCAATAGGCACCACAATATTCCCAATAGTGCTTCCCGATTGAATGTTGAAATTGTCGTCAACGCCGTAGCCTAGAACATGACCACCAGTCACTGTGACCAGATCATGTTCTGAATTGAGCGCAAAATTCCCATCGCGCGTGTACCGTGTTTCGCCTGCTACATCGAGGATAAAGAGGCCGTCACCGTCAATGGCAAGATTGGTATTTCGGCCAGTCACACTCAAAGCGCCTCCGCTGAAGTCCCGCTGCGTGCCTTGTAGGTTTACCCCTAGGCCGATCTGTGCGGGGTTAGCCCCTCCACTGACGTCTGAGGGAGCGGTGCCTAGGCTTGCGGTTCGACTAAACGTTGGTGCAAACTGTGCGCGATTGGCCTTGAAGCCGGTCGTGTTCACGTTAGCAATGTTATTGCCGACGATATCGAGGAGCTTCGCGTGTGAACTCACGCCAGACAATCCAGTAAACAATGCAGTGGTAGATGCCATAACTTTGAGACTCCTCAGTTCGCCATAGATCGCAAGAATCGACAGATCAATTTGTCACGATTCATTCCGGGTATGTTTAATCAAACAGCTTTCATATCATCCACAGATGCCGTCGTCATGGATCCTGACATTTGAGCGCGAATGTGCTGTACAGAAACAGATGATAACCCACTCTCTAAATGATTGACCAGCGACTGCGCCCCTTTGGCAAGTTGTGATGACGAACGATGACTTCCTAGTGGGTCGCCTTTGATGATAATTGCAGTATCAATGTCAGTTAGAATGGTGTCGTTCCCGTCTTTCGACTGGGCCAGAAGTTGGCCCAAAGGATCAACCACAGAGTCTGGAGAAGCTGGCATCACACCTTTGGTGGTTGCCTTTGCGGACGCTCGCTGCGCTCCTGATTCATCAACATTCCAACGGGAGTTGAGCAGGCCGATGGGCCCAATGCTCTCCTTATTCACGCCCATAGCATTCGCCGAATGGGATTTTGGTTCGTGGATTCCAGTGTCGTCTTGCCCGAAGGAGATCTCCTTATGCACCGATCGTTCGGCGATATTCATTAGGAAGGCACGTCCATCCATAAGGACAAAGGCTGATGAACTTCCCGAAGCCTCTGCTCGGTCAGCGGCAGCGGCGAGTTTGGAGCTCTGCGTTTTGGTTAGTTCAATAGTCGGCGAAACACGAATGGGCCGACCGGTTTCCAAATTTCCTTCTAATGCCATCTCAATGAGATTCGCAAATGGCACACCCGGGGTCATGATGCCCTCGAAGCCATTTCGGTTCTGTGCAACCACATTCCCATCAACAAATGGCGCGGAAACTGAGCCATTGGCGACCGGACGAACCGGCGGTTCAAGATGTCTCAGCAAATCTGCGCTGTGCGAAGCCATGTGGCCGCTCCAAATGGAAACAAACGATGAAACAAAGCGAACGACGAACCGTGATTATCCGGGCAAGTCATCTCCACCCGATCCAGTGTTGCCACTAATGTGTTCTACCGAGTCGAAGGACATACGTTCGCCGGACTCCAGCGTCAAAATAATCTTGTCGCCTTCGACACCAGCGGATTTGACATTACCCTGTATAGCTTGCTGATTCTCATCGTGACCTACAACAAATTTCCCGATGAGATTGGCCGCTGATGCAAACTGGTTTTGCCCCACCAGATTGCTAATCTCAGACATTAGATTCATATTTGATTCGATACTTCTCAACGACTCAATTTGTCCCATCAATGCACCAGAGTCTTGCGGCTCTGTGGGATCTTGATTGGTTAATTCAGTCATCATGATTTTGATAAAATCTTCGCTCGTCAATTCGCTATAGCGATTGACATTTCCAGCGGAATTGGTTGTCGTGTCATTGCCAACTATTTCGGGGACCATGTTGCGTCTACTTTCTCGGAGCGTGGATATAGGCCACCCGCCCCGTCATCTATTGCTTTCGTTATCGATTCACTACGGACTGAGTCAGTTCATCTTCCATCTGGATATTCAACCCGTTAAGGAACCGGCTGGAATTGCTCTCCGACTGCGGTGAACCAGATTGATTATGTGACTGGTTTCCCCCGCGTTGGTCCTTTCGAGACCAGTGAAAGAAACCTTCGCTTTGTTTGCCTTGGGAATGATGCTGCGGGGAATTCGAATCATCATTCGAGCCTGCACTACCCCCTATTTCGCGGGACATGGGTTGAATAGTGAGCTGCTCCATACGCAAGCCATGCGACTCGAGTGATGTCCGTAGCGATTGGAATGATTCACGTATGAGGGCGCTTGCTTCAGGAGTTGCAGTATGAAACTGCACCGATACATTGCCCTGATTGACCGTCATTTGAACGCGCAGACTGCCGAGCGATTCAGGGGCCAATTTCATTGTCATTGCCCCGCCGTTGAGGTGGGTGAGTGACATGATACTGCGCACAAATGTCGGTGCAGTCGTTTGCGAAGCGGCGCCGCGTGCACCAGTAACCGAAGATGAATTGGTTGACGATGTACTGGAAGTATTTCGAGTGCTCCCACCGGGTGATGGTTGTTTCGGATTGCTGTTCTTTGAGTGGGAATTCGTGGGGGATTGAAGTGCGCGAGCCGTGGACTTGCTCTGAGCATTTTCCGCTTGATGCGCATGCCCTGCCGTTTGCGTAGAGGCGTTTGAATTGTTGCCCCCGGACTGGGGTGTTGAAGACGCAACGGACCCTACGCTCTTGACTGCAATACCATTCTGCGGAGTGCTACCGGATGATGTTGATGATGCACGCGAACTACTTATCCCCGCGGTGATGTCGTCAGCCTCCCCTGATTGGTGGAGGTTCTGCTCACTATCCCTTGCTCTGCCGTCAGCATCGGATTCCGAACCATGGCGATCAGATTGATGGTCAGATTCCGCGCTCGAATTGGAGGATCCGCCTTCCCCATGCATTGAAGAAGTGCCCGTGTCGTCTGTCGAGTTTGATTGACCCGCCGAGGAAGTAGTGGATTGTGAATTTGCAGATTGATTGTGTATGTTCGATGAACTTCCCGCATCGGAGCCGGTCCTCGACTTTGCGGAAGATTCGCCGAGGGACGAAACGGCCGCTGGCGAGGAATCGGCACCACCGCCGACGCCTGATCCGGCAGTTGAGTAATCCACCGAAGACTCTGCAAGAAAACTATTGGATTGGCCAGAAGAATCGAATCCGGTCACCTGGCTTGTAGATCCAAAGGGCGAATTTTGCGCCTGCCCCTGAATGCTTTGCGCTTGTGAGCCAATTCCACCTGCCTGTTGTAATGAGGCCCCCATCGGGTCAAGCTGAAACCTAGCATTCGCACTGCTAGGTGTGCTCAGGGCTGAAGACTGCAGGAGCTGTGCGTGCCACGCCCCTTTTGCTGTCGCAGCGTAGCCAGACCCGGAGCGTTGGAACGGTGCTGCAAAGGACGCTGCAGCCGAATTCCAAATAATCTGTGAGATGTGTTCTGTTGCCATTCATTTGCCTCAAGGTGTCCCGAGCGTGAGCCCGCGATCCTTGATGCGAATAAGCAAATCAGCTGCCAGAATGTTCTCTTCCGCGGTCTGATACTCTTTCAGAACCTTCTGCGCGGTCCGTTTGTCAAAGGCGTCGATGATATCAACGACCGTTTCCATCTTGCCATCTTGCAGCAAGGCATCGAATTTGGCTTTGAGATCCTTGCCCGACAACCCTTTAAGAATGTCTACCATTTTTTGAAATTGTTCATCTTCGCGCAGTTCTTTTTGATGCTGAATCATCTCGGTAAAAGCTGTCCGTTCTGCATCCAGCTCAACTCGTTCTTGCTCCAATTTTCTGTGCTCTATAGACAATGTGCTCATGAGCAATTGTCGATCACGATCGAATCGGAGCTCGCGCTCGCGCACCAGCTCTTCAACGGTCTGAAGTTGCTTGATACGTTGGGCAACACCAGCGCTTGGCTCTTCTGAACCATTCCCATTGATTGTTGAGACACCTTCGACGCTTGCGGTGCCATCCTTGACCGCCTGATCAAGTGCTGCTTGTTCCTCGGCTAAGGTTGGTTGAAAGACTGCGCGGACCGCTTCAAGCCGATCTCGTGAGATGCGATCAGATTGAAACAAGAATCCGCCGAACCCAATCAAAGCCAGCAAATGTGCGATCGCTATGACGGACATTATGTTCCAGAGTGTTTTCATGTCGTAACGTCTCCGCGGTTGGTTAAACGCATCATGGTCATATCATCTGCTTCTCTATTCTCGCGTTGATCCCGCTCTCGCTTCCAAAGCTCAAATCGACGCTCCCGCAACAGTTCCATAGATTTCCTACACTTGGAAGCCTCCAGCAAATGCGTTCTCGCCATTTGTACTTTGCGATACACCTCTGCCAATTCGAGCGCAAATTGACGAGCCTGCAAATCAAGGGCCATCGTCATACTCGCTTGGGCACGTATCGCATTCGTGTCGACTGTGCCTCCCAGACGGCTTCCCAATGAAGACTTGCTGGCATCAATATCATGTTGGATTATCCGTAGCCGATTTTCAATCCCCAATTGCTGTCGCAAAACCGCGGCCAATGCACGCTGTTTATCATCCTCATCACGTGCACGCTGGCGCAGGACAGGATCTAATCCAAAGTGAAAGACTGCTGATGAAGGCACACATCATCTCCACAATTGGAATCGGCATTGAGTGTAAGTAGCCATCACCGCACCCTCGCCGAAGCGGATGTGGCGGAGGTCAGGGATGCACCAATTTCGATTGCAATTCGTTGTAATTCTGCTTCAATCTGGTCAAACTCCCAGTGTTCCTCCGTCGACTGAGTCAAGAGACGATCAATGCCTGGCTTGGCCTCGATCGCAACATCGTATTCTGGATTGGATCCCGCTACATACGCGCCAATGTTTACTAACTCCTCAACCTCTGAATACAGACTCATCATTTTAACAATCTGGGTTCTTGCAAGCGAATGGTTTGGTTTGCATACATCATCTGCTACGCGGCTTACTGATTCCATTACATCAATAGCAGGATAATGTCCTCGATTCGCCAGTTTGCGTGAAAGAGCAATATGGCCATCTAGAATAGCTCGAGATGCATCGGACACCGGTTCTGTAAGATCATCACCTTCAACCAACACGGTATAAAACCCAGTGACCGACCCCGAATCTTTTTTGTTGCCTGCACGTTCCAGCAAACGTGCCAGTTGAGAAAATACACTTGGCGTGTAACCTTTGGTCGCAGGTGGTTCGCCAACCGCTAATCCAATCTGACGTTGCGCCTGACAGAACCGTGTGAGCGAATCCATCATGAGTAGTACATCTGAACCCAGGTCACGAAAGAATTCTGCAATCGAAGTTGCCACCATCGCTGCTCGCAAGCGCATTAGCGGGGCTTCATCACTGGTAGCCACAACAAGGACACTCCGCTTCATTCCCTCGTCGCCTAGACTATGCTCAATGAAATCCTGAACTTCACGACCGCGTTCGCCGATGAGCGCAATGACGTTGACATCTGCCTCCGTATGCCTCGCAATAGAGGAGAGCAATGTGGACTTGCCCACACCCGGACCTGCGAATATGCCCAATCGTTGTCCACGGCCGGCAGTGGTCATGCAATCAATTGCCTTAATGCCGGTTGGAAGGGGTTGACGAATTGGTTCACGTTCCATCGCGCGAATTGGATCTAGTGAAATTGGACAGGGGACAGAATCTCGAATAGGTGGCCCCCCATCAATGGGTTGTCCAAGTCCGTTGACGATCCGCCCCTTGAGGAGTTGACTCACTGGCACCGTTTGAGCAGATTGCAATCCTATGACCCGATCCCCCGGTGCAAATCCGGTTGCTTCATCGTACAGCATGATAATTGTACATTCACGGTCGCTACCGACGACCTCACCAATGGCAGGTGATGCTCCTCGAGCTCGTGGCTCTATTCGAACCATCCCACCAACTGGAAAGGAGAGTCCAATCGCATAAACAGATAGCCCTCGAACATGTGAGACTCGGCCAACCATTTCCTTGGCCTGCATTCCGCGAAACGCTTGCATGGGTTGCGTCAACACACTCATGGTGTTTCACTCTCAGCTTCATTCGCACCGGCATCAGATACATCGTCGATTGATGGCGCAGATGAATCGCTTGACTCCGCTTCATCCGTTGCAGCATCCGAGTCGTCTTGAACAGGCAACAGTGTTTCGACGATGCGTTGAATCTGAGTTTCAATTCGAGCATCAATTTCGCCGTTCCCTGCCCGAACATAACATCCGCCGGGCGAAACATCAGCGTCCGCCACGACCGCCGCATCTGTACAATGATCAATCTGCTGAATGAGGAGAGGCATGACTTCTCGAGCGATGTCAAGATCACGTGGATTGACGTGAACCGCAACTGCAGTTCGCCTAGCGAGCAGGCGAAGTGTCTCCGCCATCTGATCTTCAATGACAGTTGGATCATGTTCTATCACGCGATAGATTACACGCTCTGCAACTTCAAGCGCCAGCCAAAGAACATCCTGTTTGGCTTCCAGAAAGAGATTGCTCCTGCATGCGTCGAATACTGTCAATGCATCTGTCCATGCATTAAGAGAATCTGCAATCATAGGTGCCTTCTCTTCTCGCGCGAACTGCTCCCCTTCCTTAAGGCCGTGGGCATACCCTTCCTTGTACCCTTCTTGCATACCTCGGTCAAAACCCTCTTGTTGCTTATTGGCGAGGACACGATCAGAAACTCGGCGAGCTTCGGATACGATATGCTCAGCATCCTTCTTCGCTTGGCGGCGAATAGCGTCAGCCTGACTTGCAATGTCACCTAGATCAAGCACCACCGCATCACGAAGTAACGCGCTTGCATTTTGGTTTTTGATCAATCCCATGTACATTGTCCTTGTTCACAATCGTTTGTTGAGAACATCCCATACAACCTAGGTTCAAACACAAAGGTGGCTGTTGATTTTCAAGCTACATCAAGTGATCAATTCGCCTTCTGCACCCTTGCTCGCAATAACAATCGCGCCAGAATCTTCTAGGCGGCGCACGATGTCCACTATTCTCTGCTGGGCAGACTCCACATCGCTGACCCTCACCGGGCCCATGTACTCCATGTCTTCTTTCACCAATTCGGCTGCTCGATCCGACATGTTTTGGAAGATTTTGTCTGATAGTTCCTCGCTGGCCGTCTTGAGCGCCAATGCGAGTTCATCGTTGTCGATCTCTTTAAGCACCGCCTGAATACCCTTGTCGTCGATCTTCACTACATCTTCGAAGATGAACATCAGTCGCCGAATCTCTTCTACCAAATCAGGATCTTCCGTCTCCAGCCCTTCGAGGATTGCTTTCTCCGTCGATCGATCTGCGAGATTGAGAATTTCTGCGACCGTTGGTATGCCGCCTGTTTTTTCAGTGGATTGACCTAGCATACTTGATAGTCGATTTTCAAGCGCCTGCTCGACAGTGGCGATAACTTCTGGGTTCGTTTGATCCATGTTGGCGATGCGTTTGATGACTTCAACTTGTTTTTGAGCCGGCAATCCTACAAGAATTTCAGATGACTTGTGATGCGGCAAATGACTAACAATGAGTGCAATGGTCTGCGGATGTTCATCTTGGATAAACGTTAGCAGGTTTTCCGACTCAGCTTTCTGCAGGAAGCTGAACGGAGTTTTCTGGACCTGTGTCTGAATCTGTGAAATGATTTTGTTGGCGGTTTTCCCATCAAGAGATTGCAAGAGTAGAGAGCGGGCGTATTCAAGCCCGCCTTCATTCATGTACTGCGAGGCCATCGCGAGTCCATAGAATTCTTGGACGATGTCTCCGCGAAGTTTGGACGACACCGGCCCGAGTGATGCAACCTCACGGGCCAATTCACCGAGCGCTTCTTCTTCCATAAATTTCAGCAAGGAAGAAGCAACATCTTTTTCCAATGAGACAATGAGAACCGCAGCACGTTGTACGCCTGTAAGGTCATCCATATTGTCTGCCAGCGGTTGCCCTACCCGTGATGCCATCTGAGTTCCTTAATCACCGTATGGAGTACCACCATTAGTTCGTTGAAAGAACGCGATACGACTCCAATTTACTCTAATCTGCCGTTACCCATTTCTCCAATAGCTTGGAGCTTTCTTCCGGCGAGGTTTGCACCATTTCTCCAACTTGCTCAAGCAGATTTCGTGCTCTAAGTTCATCTTCATCTATTTCAAGAGCATCCATTGCAGGCTCGGAACCGGACGCAGTCCCGATGATTTCATCATCATCAGATGTTGCAAGTGATGGTGGGATTCCCACAAGCTCTTCTGCGGTGGGTAAGTCACGACGTGACGCTGCACCGCGGATCAGCCGAAACATGAGAAAGAGGCTAAACACAGCTAACCCTGTCATCGCCAGAGTCTTGATTGATGAGTTTGCGTTGTTTCCTGTTACAAGCGACATGAATCCGCCGGAGGTCGCAGAGTCAGCTCCACCGAGTCCGCCGATGCCTCCGCCACCGACTCCACCAAAGTCGTTTGCCATTTGCACGGAGACCAATGATATTGCTCCCCCACCAATCACCGCGGAATCTCCGTTCACCGAAGTGTCGAGCAGCGGCGAGGTCATCGCAATGATTTTCTGGTTCTCGGAATCGATCGTGGGAACAAGATCTGTACTGATTGGCGGATCAGTCGAATCGGGATTTTCCTGTTGCCACACTCGAACATAGTGACTGCGCGGGACAACGATCGATGCAGTAAGTTTCTTCGCATACCCCTTCGGGTCCACAGTTTGCTTCGTGGTCTTGCCCGGGAAAGTCGTGAACCGTGTATCCGAATCATCAGACGATGACCCGTTGGTTCCCCCACTATTGGCTTGGATTGAAGCTCCCGTATTAGGTTGAACTCCGGGCACGCCACCTGATGTACTATCAGTAGTTTTGGTTGCGTTAATCTTCTCAGATTCTGGAGCGATCAGTGTACCGCCACCATCCTTCTTGTACTCTAGATCGCTGATGGTCTCTTGTTTGATGTCTATTTGGGCATTGACGGCAACGATGACACCAGGAATGTGCTGCAAGAGATCGTGGATCTTACCTTTATAGAGGCTCTCCATTTTAGATTGCAATTCAGCGTATGTACTTGCGCTAAAGGATGATGGATCTTTCACCCGAAGCGATCGTCCGCTTACTGAATCGATCACTTTGACATTGCCAGCCAACATGCCGGGCACAACGCCTGCAACAAAGTCTGCCACCGCGAGCACCTGATCGTCGTTTAAGGGCGACCCGCTTCTTGATTTGATGGACACCGCAGCGGTTGATGGACTTTGTGGCTTCCCGAGTGCAACACGTTTTTGCCCCACAGCGAGAAACACTTCAACTTTGGCGACAAAGGACCAATTTTGAATCACTTTCTGCAGTGCAGAGCTGTACGCAATATTCCGAGCTTGTTGATTCTGCGAATCTGGTGCCCACCAAGGCCCGTTATTGATTTCCGCCAAGAGTTCATCAAGTGCATTTCCACCAGCATCGCCTGCCTCGGTAACGACCCCGATCGCTCGGTCGACATCTGCTTCCCGAACTTGGATGACAGATCCGTTGAACTGTGCATTGATACCCGCATTGCGTAGATTCTCGATCGCTGAAGCGACTGAATTGGGATTCACGGGAATGGTTTGATAGTCAGACTTTCCCGCGTATTGAGAAACGAGAAAAAGAGACATCGCCATAATAATGACAGCAGAGCCGACCAGCAGCTTCTGCGTCGGCGTGAGGTTGCCCATATGGGCACGCGTGTATTCTAGTATCTGTCGAAGTCGTTCCACCGCTCAGGCCTCCGTGCCATCTCGATGGTGAATATTAAATTTGGAACAGGATCCACTTTAACAAGGACATTGAACCAATGAGATTGCCCCGCAAGTTTTGAATTTCATTTGCCTTGGTGCTACATCAATTGCTTGATGAAGATGCCAACCAACATTTGAAACAAACCGCCTTTGACCGCACGTCATCCTGACGATGCAAGTAAATTATCGGCCGATCGCATTCAAAACCATCACACAAATTGCGCGTTCTTTGAGCGCACATTTTGCGCACAAACGGCAAACATTGCGCTTTCATTTATTAGTACGATCAGACGCGAATTTGCTTGACTTCATCGTAAGCGGTCATGACTTTGTTGCGGAGTTGGAGCAACATTTGTGTGGCCATATCTGCTTTGCGTGTGGCCGACATGACGGACTCGACATCCTGTCTTTTGCCCGAGACCAAATCTTCCACCGCTTGGGTGGCTTCACGTTCAAGGTCGTTTGCTTCTTTGATCTGATTCAGGACCATCTGCTTGAAATCAACTTGTGGCGTGGTGACATTCTGAGAAGGCTGACTCGCATCAACCTTGTTCACACGGGCGGCCGTTTGCGCTGCACGCGCAGATGGTGATTGTCCGAGTTGTCCGATGAGCCCTAGTGGATCTGACATCTGGTATTACCCTTATCCAAACAAACCGCTTCGAAATTCCAACCTGCTATTCTGTGGTGTTGCTTGATCGCTTGCCACATCTCTCACGCAATTGATTGGCTTTCACACTAACGTGTTATCCCAAAATCCGTAGGCCGACTGAGAACATTGATTTAGTCGCCTCTGCCGCCATGACGTTCGCTTCATAGGCTCGCATGGACTCCATCGCATTCACCTGTTCAATCGCAGGATCAATATCGGGCATTTTCACGTACCCATCTTTGTCAGCAAAGGTATGCCCCGGATCATACTTGAGTCGAAATGGGCCATCACTTTGCGCGATATCACTGACGTGTACGCCGAGCTTGTTGCCTCGAGCAGGGTCACCGGTCGCCACGACTGCCATTCGCCGTCGGAAAGGAGCATATTCGCCGTTCGGCCCTTCGACAGAATCTGCATTGGCAATGTTGGCCGTCGCCACTTCCAAACGGATGCGGCTGGTTTCCAAACCAGAAGTTGAAATATCAAGTGAACCGTACATACTTCCATATTCCTCAAGTGTTTATGGATCAGACTCGCTCTCGAATCACCATTTCCAAGACACCCATTCTGGACCGCATCAATTCCGCGGCTTGCCGATACACCATAACATTTTCAGCCATGGATGTCATCGTTCGTTCTAGGTTCCGATCGTTCCGATCATGAAATAGAATCCCATCGCCCTTAGGCGTTGGCTTCAATCGAAGTTGCTTAGGTGTAAACTCAAGAGAATCAGTATCACGCACCTTCAGGAGGCCTTTTTTGTCATGTGGCCGAGCATTTCGCCTACCGGCAATTGCCTTCTGCATCGTCTCTTGGAATGATCTTGGATCCACATCAACGGGTCGAAAATTTGGCGTGGATAGATTCGCAATATTGTGGACAATAAGCCGATGTCGCTGCCCTGAAAATTGCAGGGTGCGGTCAAGCACATCGATGCCACCGGAATTGAGAAACGTTTCAAACATCGTTCATTTGCCAATCAGAGAGTTCGTGTCGCATCCTGCTTCTAGAAATGATCGCTCCATCGATCTAGTCATCAATCCAGCAAACGGCGGGCCATTCCATTTTGGGTAACCCGTGGCGCAATCTATGCGCGAATTCATTAGAAGTATGCTACAAATCCTCGGCGACAAGATGGAGATCTTTCCATTTGCGCAACTTGAGGCCCAGCGTGCGAACCGCAATGCCTAAGTCCTTGGCCGTCTTCTGCCGATGCCCATCATTTCGCTGTAACGTGGCGATGATGACTTCGCGTTCAACCTCTTCCAGCGACTTACCAGGAATCACCGCTATGGATTCTTCCTCAATTGGTGTGGACTGAAAGTGCGGCTGGCTTCGAGCATCCTGGGATGCGCTCAAGCGTTCCAATTCAGAAACAGGACTATGCAAATGGGAAGTGTCATTCGACATTGGGTTGCTCACTGGCCCGTATCCCATGATTGCACTATCTGCCAGCGTTGCTGGATTCTCGGCAAGCCCGCGAGGCTCAACAAGAACATTTGCTCTTGAGTGCGTCTGCGCAGTGTGCATCGGCCGAGCCTGTCCGCCAGCCAAGAGCCAATTCCGCACCACGTGGGCATGAATGACATTGGACTCCGAAAACAGACTCGCTCGCTCACAAATGTTCGCCAGTTCACGAATGTTGCCCGGCCAGTGGTACGCTTGAAGCATACGAATCGCGTCATCATCAAAGTGGCGAGGATCATTCCCCTCTTGATGGGCAATTTTCTCGAGGAAATGATTTGCTAAGAGCGGTAAATCTTCAAGCCGATCACGCAACGGGGGTACAACAATCGGAAGCACATTGAGTCGGTAGAACAGGTCCTGACGAAACCGGCCATTGAGTACTTCGTGGGTCAAATCACGATTGGTGGTCGCAATAATACGCGCATCTGTTTTTTGACTTACGCTCGAACCTACGCGTTCGAACAATCGTTCTTGCAATACTCGAAGTAGTTTTGCTTGAATGCTGGACGGCACTTCGCTAATTTCATCAAGTAGGAGTGTGCTGCCTTCTGCCAATTCAAATCGACCCTTACGGAGTTTGTCCGCTCCGGTGAACGCGCCTCTTTCATGGCCAAACAATTCTGACTCAAGTAGAGATGCGTTGAGGGCGGCACAATTCACCGCCAACATAGATGCGTCGGTTCGCGAGCTCATCTGGTGAATGGTATTGGCGACGACTTCCTTGCCCACACCTGATTCACCGCAGATCAACACCGTCGATTGACTAGGGGCAATACGCCTAATCTGTGATTTGAGCGCCTGCATGACGGGAGAGTCACCCACCAATTGTGAAGTGCGTTGTGTACCGGTTCGTTTTCTCGAGCCATTTGCTTTGGGCTGCTCATGATTCTGATGTTCGACTTGCGTCTGTAGGATCGCATTCTCTCGAATGAGGTGAGCATGTTCAAACGCACGTTTCACCGTCGCGATCAACTGATTTCCATTAAACGGCTTCGTAATATAGTCATAGGCACCGAGTTTCATGGCTTCTACTGCAGTTTCGACGGTGGCAAAGGCAGTCATCAACACGACCGGCATCTGTTCATCGATGCGTCGAACCTCTCGCAGCAATTCAATGCCTGTCATCTGCGGCATTTGAAGGTCCGTAAGAATGACGTCAGGCTTTTTGTCGATCGCAATCGCCATCGCCGCCTTACCATTCGGTGCAACTTGAACTGTCCATCCCGCCCGAGTCAGCATGGTGGCCACACTGTCTCGCATGAGTTCTTTGTCATCAACAACCAGAATACGGCTCATCCTTGATGCCTTTCGAATTCACATCCTGTGAAAATAAAAACTACTACGCTGTACCATTCAATGATGTCTGCGATGCTTCAGAATTACTATTCATATTCCCCAGAGCAGACTCTGTGGTGGGTAACGTTACTCGTACGCACCCTCCCCCGCCGCTATCACAGTTGTGAACTTTGATCATCCCATGATGAGCATCCACAATGCGATGGGTAATGGCCAACCCCAAGCCTGTCCCCTCACTCCGAGTCGTAAAAAACGGATCAAATATTTTTGGCAACGTCGATTCATCAAATCCGCCGCCCGAGTCTTCTATTACAATCGCAAGAGCTGGAATGTTCTGCCCGGTGCGACTGTCACTTAGAGCACTGGCTTCAATGGAGATACTCAATTGGCCAACCTCACCAATCGCTTCGATACCGTTCCGAATGAGATTACTCAGCGCCTGATTAAGAAGGCCTGGGTCCGCATGAAGGCAGGCCCATTCGGAGCACTCAGGCGGACTCTCATTGCGCACGATTTCGATTTCGGTACCGTTCAACATACCTGCATTTGCTTCGAGTGCTTGCGAAATCTGAGTGACCGGGTGTACGGGCATCAGCCGAGGACTTAGCTCACGTGCAAATGCCAATACATCTCCGACAATGAGGTCTAGATCACTCGTTGCTTGTTCAATTTTTTCTGCCATTCCCAAACACTCAGGGCGATCGGCTACATCCTCGCGTAGCATGGTTGCATACAACCGAATTGAGCCGAGCGGATTCCGCACTTCGTGGGCGATCCCTGCCGCCATCTGCCCCAAGGCTGCTAATTCACGAGAACGCCGCAGTTGCTCATTGGCCTCGCTCAATTCTCGTTGCAACCGGCTGACTTCATCTTGTAACGCTTGATGAGTTCCCTGCAAGCGATCGGATGCTACATTGAACGCGCTCATCATGTCTGCCAAATCACTTTGAGTCAATCCCAGCTCTGGCGTGCTTGCACTTCCATCTGCAACCGACGAGGTGCTGCATTCAATGCGTTCGAGGATATTGGCGTGGGCCGAATTCATTCTTGATTAACCCTGTTCATCCATAAATCGATTTGTACGTCGTTCATAGCCTCGGTGTACAGGTTGGCCATACGCAGCGTTTGAAATTTTCCCAATCTGAACATTATCGATTTTCGCTCGCACTCTGTTTTGTTCCGATTGAATCGCGATCTCGTCGATTTGGTCTTTTTCAACGACGTTTTGAACCATCTTTTGAATTGAATCCGCTAGCTCTTTTATTTCGCGTTGCTGCGCTGTCGTCAATTCGATTTGCAATTCCGGCCAATGTTCACGAAAGAGGGCAAGTTCTCCACTCAGTTTGGTTAATTCATCAACAAGGACTTGTCGCTCATCAAGTATCTTGAGAAGCTCATCACTCTGATCTGCGTGAATGACCTCGGACTGCCGCTCACAGCGTGCCATCAACTCTGAACATAGCCATTTTTGGCGCAGCAGCTTCTGTAAGAGTGTGCCCGCCCAATCGTTGCCAAGCAATCTATCGAGATTCGATTGCATTGTGACCACTGTTGATCTCCTCATCATCACTATGTCTAACGATTACAATCCGATTAAGATCACAACAGAGACACATGAGCCGGTCGTTCCGTCGACAACCAGAAAATATAACGCGACAATTGTCGCTAGTTGATTTCCGAGGCATCCAATTCACGTTCCCACAGAAGCCACTTCTCCCACGCATCTTCGTTGAGCAAACCATCCTTGAACGCATCTTCGGGCATGTCTTTCAACTGCCGTCTCGCGCGATTTTGTGCTGCGCGCGCCGCTCGAAAGTCTCCCATTTCTGCGTAAGTATTGATAATCTGCACCATTGCCATCAGCGTAATCGCATCTTGGTCATAGCGTTCTACGACTTCGTTGTACAATGGGATCGCAGCTTTGTAATCGCCCAACGCGAAAGCGCTATCTGCTCTCCAAAACCGTGCGAATTTCAGATTCTGCTCTTCAACCCGTGTTCGTTTGTGCGATGGGATCATCTCCCATCCCTCAATGGCAAAATTGTACGCCTCGATCGCATGCCCCATATGCAAGGTGCGCAATTTCTCCAGATTCAATCGCTCAGAGTCCGGCAACTGCTGCTCCAACTCGGCGACCAAGACTTCTGCGCTCAATCGATACGCATGCCCCAAACGAAATTGCACTGTTGTTCGGCGAACATGATCTGGCGTTCGTTCAAGCACTTCAGTAAATCGCTGAATCGCTTTTGGATAATATGACTCCGGCGGGAGAGGCAACCCATATTCACTGGAGCGTATGTACAACGTACCCAACTCGATGAGCGCATCGGTGAATTCGATCGCATCTGGAGTAAGCCCTGCTCCTCCGTTTACAACATTCAGCAACAATCTCTCAGCCTCAGCAGGATTGGGATCCAAAACATCTTGCAAATGACTCTTGGCCAAAAGAACGTAAGACTGCTGACCTTTTAGCGAATTCGGATGTTCTGCGATGAGCTGCTTAAATTGTGCGATTGCGCCGGCATGATCGTCCAGCGCTTGGTACACACGACCGAGCTTAAAAATGCCTTCAACCTGAAATGGATTCGCTGAAGTAAGACGAATGAATTCTTTGAGACATTCGACGGCTTGATCCAACTCGCCACCTTTGTCATAAGCGATGGCCGCCTGACGTAGATCCTCCACTGTTTCGTTTGGCGCATCAACCTGCAATGCAGCTGCACGTAGGCGATAATAATGTCCACTGTTTATGAAGTGCCGTCGAGCATTCTGTTTGGTGGCAGGATCAAGTCGAATATCTTTGGCTTCTAAATGAAACTCTGCGGTCGTGTTAATTCCGCCATCTTCGATCGCTTCCGATGCAAATCGTGTTTCAGAACGATACCGTTCGTAGGCTGCTTCCCGAGCTTTGCTGAGCGTGTCGTCTCCCATGAGGCTGTGCGTTTCGCCCAACGCAAGCAACAGATCCGTCGGCATTTCGCTCGGCCGATCATCGTACAGTCGTTCTGCCAATTTGAGATACCGAAGCGCAAACTCAAATCGTTTGTGTTCACGCATGCGCTCATGCCACACCATCAAACTAGAGGTTGCTTCCGCAGCAGTGACCCACAGATCAGCCGTCCTTTTTTCACGGAGGCGAATGACTTCGTCCGTGAGCATCTTGTAATCATCAATGGCCGCTTGATGTCGGCCAGTCTGCGAAAATATTTCAGCTCGACCTAGCAACCCTGGCATGTATGAACGCGTACCGGGAAAGTCAGTCACTAACAAATCAAACAACGACAAAGCGCGATCCCAATCACCCTCCGCTTGGGCAATGCGACCAAGATAGAGTAATGCTCGACCGCGTTTTGCATCTGCTGAAGGCAACATGTCCTGTGCACGTGTGAGATGCTCGCGTGCAGAGTTGTACCGCCCGCTTTCATAGTACCCTCTACCCAATAGCACAAACAGCTCCGGGATGTCATGAATCCCGTCTGCTTTGAATTTTTGAACTGCAACCAAGAGCCCCGTGATTGCTTCGTCGGTAAACCCCTGATCCATACGTAATTCTGCGGTGCGTGATTCTACCCAGATGCGGTCGTCATTGGACAAATCCGGTTCATTGGCCAATTGGGCGAGCAGGTCATAAGTACGCTTGTAATCCTTCTTTGGTTGCGAAAGATTCCGGTCCACCAACCGCTTGAGAATTCGATGCCGACGTTTTGAATCAGTCGTAGGCAATTTATGAAAATAGTCCATTGCCTTGTTTATCAACGACAACGAAATCAACGCGTCTGTCATTCGGAAGAGACGTGCCGAATCCAATGAACCACCAAGGTTTTCTGCGGCATCGTATTCGTGGACAACTTCCATAAGGTTCTTGTCCGCATCACCGCCATCACTCATTTGCTTTAGATAGAAGACATCACCGCGCTCAAGGTGATAGTCAATCTGTTGCGGGATGGTTAGATTCTTGAGGTACAATTCAAGTTCGTACAGTGTCGCCAAGCTGTCATCGTACTTGCCGTTGTCGGTGAGACGGGCGGCATGCTCAAGCATTTCGTTGTACTCGTTGGGAGGGCGAGACATCACCAGCATGGATAGCCCACCGGTCAGAAGCACCAATGAGGCAAAGAACGTGGGCATTTGCCACACGCTTTTCCAGCTCGAAGTCGACGTGGGATCGCCCGCCAAGTCGCCGGCGCCAGCCTGCAACTGATCTTCCTCTTCCTTCGTTAATGCAGCCGCCGATCCGTCAGCAACATCGTTCGGGTTGGACGGCTCATCGGCCAATAGTCCTGCCTCCAAAAACGAGCAATAGTGGTGGCATCCATGCCCCCGTTGTCGGTTTTATCGGCAGATTGCTTTTGAATGCGCCAATTCCGAACGCCTTTTGGCGCAAAATGTGCACGAATCTACTTCATCAACGTCCCAGCCTTCCCTCTGATCGTCCTGCGATCCTACGATCGACGATGAACACCGAAGAAACAACATCCTCACTGTCGCCCGGCGAAGCTCGAGTGCTCGGCGTATTGATCGAAAAAGCCTACACCGTGCCCGGCCAGTATCCTCTGACACTGAACAGCCTCACCGCAGGATGCAATCAGAAGAGCAATCGAAATCCGGTCATGGCCCTTACCGACGACGATGTGCTCGACCTGCTGGAAACTTTGCAAGCCAAGAAATTCACCCGCACTGTCTTACTCGAAGGCAGTCGCGTGGCCAAGTATCGACAAGTCGTCAAAGAAGTGCTTGACCTCGACACCCGTGAATTGGTTGTGCTAGCAGAACTTCTACTGCGAGGCCCACAGTCGATGGGCGAGCTTCGGACCCGTGCATCTCGTATGCACAAATTGGCCGATCTCGATCTCGTACGCAATCTCCTCGGCAGCATGATGCAACGCCAAGCTGGACCGCTGGTTACGCGATTAGACCCTGCCACCGGTTCACGCGCTGAGCGATATGCGCAGCTCATCGCTCCAGATGCCCACGTGCTCGATTCATCTGATGATTCACCATCATTAGGCAGAACTACTACTGCAACAAAACTCAAGACCCTCGAGTCACGAGTTGACACGTTGGAAAGTCAACTCGCAGAGATGTCAACCGCACTGACCGCTCTGTCGGGTAGCCTCGGCGAGCCGTCTCCGTTACAAGAATCAGCCGAACCAACGTGCTGAACACCGTTAATTGCCCCACTTCGCTTTGACATTACAGATTGACTCCCTCATGGCTGACACGATGCGTTTCAACTCCACCACTGACACGGGCTGCCTCGTCATCTCCGTGACCACACAAAATGTCGGTGAATACGAAGCGGGTGTCATTTTGCCTGGCGTTCGTGAGCAAGCTCCGAATACCGCATGGAAAATTGCACTCAATCTCGAAGAGGTAAAACTCCTCGCCTCGGCGGGGATCGGCATGATCATCAGCCTTCATAATGAAGCCAAGGCGGCTGGCGGTCGGCTCGTCGTCTATGGCATCAACGACCAAATCATGACCATGCTCAAGATGTGCAAGATGCACAAATTCTTCACCATCGTCCCCGACCACAGCAAGGCCATCAGCAAACTATCCTGATATCACAGGCCATAACTGCCTTTTTTGGCCCGTAGTGGGCATTGCATGCCCAATCATTGGGAATCAGATTTTGTAATCCGATCCAGATTTTTGAACACTTGACCCCATGAAACGGTATGATGGAAGGATCGGGCAGCGACTGAGAGGTCAGCCTGCTGCTGTTTTTATCGTTAACTCCAACCCACATCATCACAGCGATGAGAGGACCGGTGATCACCATGCGAAATCGAAAATTGAATCTTGGCTTGGCGGCTTTGACTGCTGGCATTACCCTGTTTGTCAGCCCATTGACCTTGGCGGATGACCGCACCGCCGACGAGATTCTCACGGATCTTGCTGCTGTCGTCATGCCACAGTACGACCGTGCACGGGCCAAAGAAGAAGGCTACCGAGAAGAGTTCTTTGCTGAACGCACCAAAGCGTCCACAAAGCGAGCGGAATTGATCCACGAGATGTATCTCGCCCATCCCGACAATGAGCAGATTGCAACCCTCCTCCCCGAACGTTGGGGCACCATCATGCGGAATGATGCAGAAGGAACGATGGCTGAAATCGAAAAAGTTCAAGCTGCTCACAAAGAAGGGCCGTTGGCCACCGAAGCGGCATTCTGGAAAGCACAAGCATCACAAAGTCTCTACGGCTGGGTCGATGAACCCAACTACGACAAAGTGCACGAATCATTCAATGCATTCATCGCATCCTATCCAGATGATCCGCGTTGTGTGCAGTTGCTGAACAGCCTCGCAGGATACTTCACCCCTGACCAAGATAAAGCCCTCGTCATCTGGAAACAGTTGATCGAAAAATACCCGAATGATCGCGGCGCCAAATACTGGCCCGGCAAAGTCAAACAGGCAGAAGGCGTCGGCAAACCATTCGAGCTCGCATTCACCGATGCGATCACCGGCACCGAAATCACCATGGATGACCTGCGCGGCAAAGTCGTCGTCATCGACTTCTGGGCAACGTGGTGTGGCCCATGTATCGCAGAAATGCCTCACAATAAAGAACTCTACGCCACCTACAAAGAACAGGGCATGGAATTCATCGGTATCAGTCTCGACCAACCCGAAGACCAAGGCGGACTTGAAAAACTCCTCGCCTATTGCAAAGACAATGATATCAATTGGCCTCAGTACTACCAAGGTAACGGCTGGTCAGGTGAATACTCTGTCTCTTGGGGTATCAACTCCATCCCCGCAATGTTCGTGATCGATCGTGAAGGCAACTTGCACTCCACGACCGCACGTGGCGAACTGGACACCATGATCCCCGAACTGCTCGCTAAGTAATCTACGACTGCATGTGTTACTCATCATTGAGAAACACAAACAACCGCAGACTCTACGAATCTAGATATACAAGAAAGCCCCCCGATACTGCAAACAGTACCGGGGGGTTTTTGTATGTTTTGGTTCTTGATGTCACTCCCTTACCAAGAGAGGCAGGAGGCCTTCAGGCCACCAGTCTGGGCGTGTTTCGCAGATACGCAATCTATATCACCGGGTCCACAATCTCTATGCGTGAAATCCCGACATTGATGCAAGCAACAAGGAGAAAAAACGAGTATCTCAAAGGTGTCGTCAATCATGTTGTGCCGATCCACTCCCCTTGAGGAATGAGCCGCAATTCAAGGAACATCGCACACATGTACGTGAGACTAAACGTGGCAAACATAACGAGAGCCTCATCCTCTACTCCGTACTCCATTATGAACCAAGTACCAACCACCACCAAAGACATGGCAATCAACATCAATGCACGCATGCAATTCAAACGCCAGCCTCCCTGCATCATCCACACTTCAATCGGATACCCCCACTTCCGTTCAAAATGAAAGTACGCTCCACTCAGCAGGCCAAGAATCAGGCCGACACACCACCAAGCGAGTGCTACATCACCAAAATAGCTGAGAACAACCAGTCCAAAAAAGCCCACAGTCGGAAAAACACTAAGATGCATCATCGAGCGGTAAAGACCGTCTATTGCTTTTGCATCCATGAATCTGCTCCTTGGGGCTGGATGGTATGCACCCGGTGGACACAGTATTGACACTATTCTTTCATTCAAATGCCCCCGGCCGTCACTCTTTATTAGTGACCAACGCCGTAACTCCAGCGAAGGTTGGAAACTCCGTGTTGAGCAAATTTCAGCGGCGCGTCCTTAGTATTCCGTGAATCACTCTACATGCCAGAGGCTATTCTCTCGCAGGAGGTTCTGGCTTCGTTGCAGGCAAATGCTATCTCGCCAAAGGCATTCGTAACGGATTTCCTGTATTGCATTGCCGATCGGTTTGCATCTTGAGGAGTCTGACCTGCAGCCACCGCTCGGCGGTATCGATCGTTCATTTCCGATTGGTGGTCACAGGTGTACAGTCGCATCCATTCTTGTTCTAGACGCATCAACTTGGCTTTGGTAATCTGCAAGAGTCTGCGCAATTCCTCAGATGTTCGCCCTACTCCCTCTGCTGCAACCAAATCTTCAATATGACGAACAATTTCCTTTGAGTCGCTGAATTTGGTAGTAGAGAATGCCGCATCGGTGTAAAGGCGGTGAAGAATATATGCCTCCTCCTCGCCGAGTTGGTTCATAATTGTCCAATAGAATTGCCGATTGACCTCAACGATTGCTCGGTGGTACGGGGCGGACTCTGAGTCCAATGCTTCGAGAGCTTGTTCCAATTCATCCGTTGAACTTCGTTGTGCAATTTCGAGCATGCGAGTTTTAACGTAGTAGCGATCATGATTTGCACACCGAAGATATGCAAGAGCCCTATCATTTGAGTACCGCCTCAAAATTGAATCGTCCTGCACAAAGGCAGATCGCACAGACTCATCCTCCACGGCTAATAGCCAAAGATCAATCTTTCCCTCTTTGCCGTAGCCCCCGATAAATGGCGCCCAAACTGAACAGACCCTTCGGTCAACCGCGACTCCTCTGGCAAGAGCCGGCTCAATCTCTAGCGATTCCAGACGCTCATAAACTTGCCTTAAGAAGAGGTCATCCAAAGCCTTCAAATCGTCAAAACCACTGAGCAACGCACGGGATTGCTTCTCCATCCGAATTCCCCAGCCTTCAGCAAACTGGTCTATCTTTGCATTCTCAATGGCAACCGCCATAAAGCCATCCATCGCTGCGTCAAAGGCGCATGCATAATCTGAAAGGTATTCTTCGTGCAATTCAAGTACTAAAGGCGGGAGTTCATGTCGCGCAATTGGTTCAAGACCAAACAAGAAATCAATCAACTGGTCTATGTCAATGGCGGAAGGAAGCCGTGGCTTTCTCCAAGATTCTCTGCCAAGCGGCTCTTGCTTGCCATCGTCTTGCGCTCGTACGGGTGTAGAAAGCGCTTGAGCGTAAACAATCGAATCTGTTCGCAACAAGAACCACATCGCTGCAATCGCGCAGACGAAAAATAGCTTTCCGAACAAAAATGGTTTGTGAGTAATTTCTTTTTCTCCTCAAATCGTTTTGTCCAAAGAACAATACTGCCCTTTTGTCGTTGAGTCAAAACCTCTACAAGAGAGACATAAGGAGACGTTTCGTGCAGCGTTCATTATAAACAAAATCAAAGCGAATCAGTCTTGGTGAAGAACACTCCAACATTGCGAATGGACCGCTATTCCTGTTCTCATGCAAAACCATCGAAACTTTATACGCTTAACTACCTTCACCGGTTTTCCTAGTTGTATCAAATCGACTGATACTTATAGAGTTCTCATTTGATACCCCTTTCGCCGATGGTGGAGGAAGCGTGGGAGCTGCGTTATATGATGTACCTGTGTGGTAGTTTACAGCAACCCGTTGTTGATCTTGGCGACGAAGACGTGGGTGGTGTAGTCCATGTTGATCAAATTGTTTTGCGAATACATTTTGAATAAGCCTTTGCACTCAGCCATAAGCTTTTCATGTTGCGGATCATCGGGGAGCGGACAATATGATGAAGAGCGAACGCGCCCCAAGAATGGTTCAAGGGGTAGCATTTGACGCATGCCTTCAAAGTCGTACCGCGCAAGCTCATCCACGCCAAGGGAGAGGCGCATGACATTGGGAGATACTCGGCTCCCTTCAATCCCTTTGTAATCCGGTGCATGGGAAATCAACACTTGCTCATACGCAGCTTGGAATGCAGTCTCATCTGTTTTGCGATCATTCCAAATGAGGACGACCCAACAATCTTTGGCTTTGAGGATGCGTCGAAATTCTTTGGAGATTCTGGTGATATCGAACCAATGAAAGGCCTGCCCCACCACGATGAAATCTGCAGTTTCTCGATCTAATGTCGTCGCTTCAGCTTGGCCGTTGACAGAGGTGAAGTGATTGTTGGTTTTGAAGATGTCATCGGCGCGGCTGCGCATTGCGTCATTCGGCTCTACACCAAACACATGATTGCCATGATCGAGAAAGAGGCGTGAGAGTTGGCCGTTGCCTGAGCCGATGTCCGCAATGACATGCTCTGCGGCAAGCCCACACTCTTGAACGAGCATGGGGATGATCTCAGTCGGGTAGCCCGGCCGAAATTGCACATAGTCTTGAACGCGGTCCGTGTATCGCTGGGTAGATTGCACAACGTGCTCCTCAAATCCTGAAATTGGCTGAATCCGGCTCGATCTCAATGGTGGCCTCTTGCACTCAATCGCATTGAGCCGGCCTAACGGAGTGTATCGCAAGTTTGTCAACCAAGAAACACCTCGACTGCGGCAGGCTCAACTTTCTGCTATCATCGGAGCAACTGATACTGTTCATCGAAAAACACCATGATGACAACAACGACGTCGACAAATACATCCGCCGCGACACATTCGGAGTCTGGCTTGCGAGCAGACCAAGACCCGCGCACCCGTTCATTCTTTGAATGGGGAGGGTTGATTACGCTGTTGATCATGTTTGTGGCATGTGTTTTTACCATCCCTTGGACCATGGGGACCACGATCGATCCATTGATGCCGGATGGAGCAGAGCGATCACGATATGACATGCAAGCGTTGGATGCGCACCTTCTGCCACCGTCGTGGTCCTCGTATTCGGAAGATGATCAGGCTCGGTACGACGGATACACCTCACTCTTAGAATCGAATGCTGCAGCGATACGAGAATCGAACCCAACTTTAGCGGACAAGATTGATACGCATCCTACGTATCTCCTTGGTACAGACGCACTTGGGCGCGATTTCCTTGTACGATGTTTGGCGGGTGGCGGAATCAGCCTGGGGATAGGCTTGGCGGCTGCATTGATCAGCGTGTCGATCGGCACGGTGTACGGAATGGTAGCGGGCTATTTGGGTGGCAGAGTCGATGCGATCATGATGCGAATCGTCGATGTGCTGTACGGTTTGCCGTATGTTCTTTTGGTGGTTTTGCTCGCGGTCGGGTTGGATGGCCTCGTCGATCGATTGGCATTACACGCCGAAACCGCCCGAAAAACGGCGATGGATGCGGGAATTGACTACTCAGCTCCATTTTATTTGGAATTTATCAACGAGCACACGGGTCTTCTGAATGTGCTGACATTGTTGATTGCTATTGGGGGAGTGAGTTGGCTGACCATGGCTCGCGTCATTCGTGGCCAAGTGCTGTCACTGAAAAAGCAGCAATTTGTTGAGGCAAGTAGAGCCTTGGGGACCCCAGTTTGGCGTCAGTTTTTGTGGCATTTGCTGCCGAATCTGATGGGCCCAATTATCGTGTATGCGACGCTGACGGTGCCTCAGGCCATATTGCAGGAGTCTTTTTTGAGTTTCTTGGGAATCGGAATCGAACCTCCTTTGCCAAGTTGGGGTAATTTGGCATCAGAGGGATTAACGCAATTGAATCCGGTGCAATCCCGGTGGTGGCTCCTGCTCTGGCCGTGTCTATTGTTAGGCGTAACGCTTCTCGCCTTAAATTTTGTGGGAGAAGGGCTGCGGGAGGCGTTTGATCCCCGTCGACGAACCAGTCGAGGCCGGGCATCATAAACCTACATTATTTGCGATTCGGGGGCTGTTTTGACCGGCGGCTCCACTAGAATGGTATCGCTACATGCCGGTTGACGATCCACTTTGGTGTTCGCCCGCGAAAACCAATGGGGTTGTTTGACCTCGCCATCAGGTGAATGTGATATTCACCGTGATATGAAAGAGTATTAACGGCGGAAGCAAGATCAGCCTCGTTGCATTACATGCGGGCAAGAACCTCATATATATCCTAAAGGGGAAAACTTATGGATTATCAGCAAAGTCACTTACGAACCGGACGATTTGCCAAACTCGCGACGTTGTCGCTGGTTGGAACCGTCGCTCTCTCCTTCACCGCGATTGGCGGATTTCAGGACGAAGCCCAGAGCACGGGTGAAGGCAATGAGTACCCGGATGCGACATTCGGCCAAGCCAGCGCAAGCATCAATCGCGATGGCGACGCTCAAGAATGGGGCGCTGCATCAGATGCTGATTTGCCCAGTGATTTTTCAACTGGTGATGAGATGATTCTCGGTTGGAGTTCCGAGCCTCAAACATTGACACCATTTGTTAGCCGCGATGCCTACGCAACCAAGGTCTACCGTCAGGTGCTAGAGCAATTGATATGGACAGATGTTGACACACTCCGCAAAGTACCGGGGCTGGCGAAGAGTTGGGATGTTACCGATGGCGGATACACTATCACCTTCCACCTGTTCGAAAATGCAACATTTTCAGATGGACACCCGGTCCGTGCAGAAGATGTTGTCTTTAGTTATGACTTGGTCATGAATGAAGGCATCGATGCTCCGGTATCACGTTCGTACTTTGAAGACAATATCGAGTCTTGTACTGAAATCGATGAGCTGACGGTTCAGTACCGCATGAAGAAAATCTATTACGACTCTGTCGGTATTACCGGCGAAAATTGGGTGCTTCCCAAACACATCTATGGCGACTACGCACCGGAAGTATACAACACACAGATTCGAGAGAAGTGCATTGGGTCAGGCCCATGGGTGGTTGACAGTTGGAGCAAGGGCGACCGTCTTGTTCTGTCCCGCAACGAAAACTATTGGGGCCCCAAGCCTCCAGTCGATCGCATGGTGATTCGTTTTATCAAAGGTGATCAACCACGTTGGCAGGAATTCAAGGCGAGCAACGCTGACTTCATCGGCCCTTCCTCTGAACAGTGGGTGAAATTCAAAGATGCCGACTGGATGAAAGAGAACGGAAAGACGATCAAGTATTTCTCCCCACTCGGTGGGTATGGATACATTGGCTACAACCTGCGTTTGCCTCTCTTTGCAGACAAGGAAGTTCGTCAAGCATTAACAATGTTGATCGACCGTGAAGAACTCATTGACACATTGCGTAACGGCTTAGGTGAAATCGTAACTGGCCCCTTCTTCTTTGAGTCTGATCAGTACAACCAAGATGTTGAGCCGTGGCCTTATGATCCGGAAGTCGCATTAGAGCAACTCGAAGAAGCTGGCTGGGTTGATACTGACAACGATGGAGTATTGGATAAAGACATTGATGGCGACGGTGTCCGCGATCCATTCCGATTTACATTCCTCATGCCTTCCGGTAGTTCCTACACTGAGCGGTTGCAACGATTCGTTCAAGCCAAGCTTGCGGAAGCTGGAATCAAGGTCGAATTGGATTCACTCGAATGGTCTGTGTTTGAAGAACGACTCACTAACCGAGAATTCGAAGTGGTCAGTTTGGCGTGGACGGGCAGCCCTGAAAGCGATCCTTATCAAATCTGGCATTCTTCGCAAGCGGAGAATCGCGGTTCCAACTACATTGGATACAAGAATCCTGAATTCGATGAGATGATTGAGAAGGCTCGCGTCGAAATGGATTACGACAAGCGAATGGAATATTGGCATCGAGCCCATGCCATTCTCAATGAAGATCAGCCTTACACGTTCTTATTCAATCGGCCCACCCTCATCTTCATGGATGATCGATTTGAAAATGTGCGTGAACATAAAATGCGAATGTTCTATACCGAATGGTATGTTCCGCAGCCTGAACAGCTCAGGTAATCACAACTCGTGCACTCCACGTTGGGGCGGCTCGAATCTGAGCCGCCCCAACATGTTATACCGCAACGACGCCAATCACTGAATCTAATGATGTAGCCCATGCGGTACCGGCTGACGTCTTGTCCGCCACTTTCCCCAACGTTCGAGACGGTTCAATGCTCACTTATATTCTTCGACGCATACTCTTCATGTTTCCCACCCTGATCGGTATTACGATCATGGTGTTTTTGATTGTTCGCTTTGCTCCAGGCTCGCCTGGTTCTGCTGCAGTTGCCGGGAGTGGTGGCGAACAGATGGACGCTGAAGGTAGAAAGAAACTGCTTGAAGATCATGAGCGGCGGTTTGGCTTGAATCTCCCCCTCCATCAGCAGTACTTCCGTTGGTGGCGCAACATGTTTGTGTCAGAAAACCAAGCCAAGGCTTGGACGGACGACTTCAAGCAAATTTATACGCCGCGTTCGATGGAAACCGAGTATTTTGCCTTTGATCCGGCGACCAGCAATTGGCATCAGTTGATCTCATTCAGTCCCTACAAATTAGGTGACACAACTCGTGAGGAAGTCTCTCCCGAGGAAGCGATATTCACCCAAACAGATGACTTCTACACAAACACGATTCCAGAGAATGCGAATGTCCGATCGTATCGACTTGAACAGGTAGAAGGATTTCCTGATCCTCGACATGTCTTTGTCGATGCAGAAACATTCCCAATCGAAACGCTTGATTTCGACCTACTCATTGCCGCGCCATTGTCCGCCAAGATCGGTGTTGATGCAATGGTTTGGTCCAACTTTGGCGGAGTGCCAATCTACATTGATGCAGCGCACGACGATCGATTGGTGTACTTCTGGAAAAACAACTGGTACCAGATGGAGCCGAATCGTCCTGAGGAACGCTGGGATATCTTCTCTCAAGATGACCCCAGTTTTAGATCGAAGATTCCAAACTATTTCTCGCAGCTCCCCGCCATCAAGAAGCATCGCCCTATTCCTCGCCATGCAGTTGTGTCCGGCAAACCGTTGCTTCTTGAAGACGCGCAACTTGACGCCTCTGCCATGCAACGCAAAACAGTTATTGCATCCGCATCCATTGATGCGCACATGTGGCTTGAGCGTGACGGCGGCTTGTGGCCTGTGTATAGCGCACGTCCCTCAGAGGGTGTAACCAAGCAAGACGTTCAATTTAAGATCGTCCAAGGAAATGATGGTACTTGGTCTCGCCTCATTGGTGATTCGCGTTTAGTGGAGCCCTCATTTCAACATTACGAAGCTGGCGATTTCGCCGAGTTGGTGCCGGAGGGTGCGGACTTTACCGCACCTGTTCGCCAAGATGGTGACCCGATGGCATATTACGCCACCATGTCTGGCACATTGGTTCCAATGCCTGAAGGAACCACTTTTGACAAGCGTGAAATTCGCCGTTATAGCCACCCCATTAGCGTATTTGAAGTCACTTTGGGGCGATCCATCACCAGCCACACAACCGTTGTGCAAGAGATGAAAACACGGTTGTGGGTGACGCTCAAGATTAACATTCTTGCCTTCATTATCATTTACATCGTCGCGATTCCCACCGGCATGCTAATGGCTATGAAGCGCGGCAAATTGTTTGACACTGGCTCTAACGTTTCCTTGCTTGCATTGTGGTCCGTGCCCTCGGTACTCTCCGCAACGCTCTTCATTGGATATTTGGCAGTGGGTGGCAACGGGTTCGAGATCTTCCCGTCGAACGGCCTCACAAGTAACAACTACGACGAATTGACCTTCTTGGGAAAATTCAAAGACCAACTGTGGCATCTTGTCCTCCCCGTCACCTGCAGCGTGTATGCAGGATTTGCGTATCTCTCGAAACAAATGCGTGCCTCCATGCTTGAGAACTTTACCATGGATTATGTTCGCACCGCCAAAGCCAAGGGTGTGTCGCAGAAGAACATCGTGTTTGTTCACGTGCTTCGCAACAGCATGATCCCATTGATCACGATTGTGGCAACCATCTTGCCCGCGATGATCACCGGCTCAGTTATCATTGAAAAAATATTCAACATCGAAGGCATGGGCCTCTTTACATTCTCTGCGGTGCAGAACCGCGACTTTGATGTGGTTCAGTCTATGGCTCTCATTGCGGGAGTATTAAACCTGACAGGCCTTTTGCTTGCTGATATTTGTTATGCCATTGTGGATCCGCGAATCGCATATAAGTAATGCGAACAGCGTTGTCCTTGCCGTCGTGAGCATCGATCGATGCAAACCCAAGCGGTATTGAAATGAATGTTCTCCGCCGTATACGAATTGGCGGTAAAAATAACGTGATCTGGAGTTCGATTGTGAGTCAGACAGGAAAAGATAAGCCGCGAGGCATCAACCCTTTGGAAATAGGTGCTGAAGAGTTACTGGCCAAGGAATCAGTCAGCGACTGGGTTCTCATTTGGCGGGAAGTCCTCTCCAATATCGCACCGCGCATCGCGCTAGCGGTACTCATATTCCTCGCCATCACCGCCATGCTTTCACCTCTGTTGGCCAACCATCGGCCGTTTGTTGCGGTTGGTCTTGACGCCGACGGTTTGTCACAAATGACTTTCCCTTTGATCTCCAATTTGTCCTCGACGGATTGGATGTTGTTGGCGATCGGCGTTTTCTTCTGTTGGACGTGGTTCTGGAGACGATCGCTACATTCACATGGCGGAAGAGCCAACGTTCTCGCGATGAGCCTCTATATCTTGGTAAGTATTTTGCCCATCGTTTGGTCTCTGATTGAGATCCCATGGGGAAAATCAAACATCCTACCCGACTCCGCATTCTTCTGGACGATTTGGTCAGCAGTCACAGCGATTGGTTGTGTCCTTCTCGCATTCGGAGCACGCATCCTGTATGTAGGCAAGCATGATCAGTTTGGTGGCGACATGGTAAGTCGTGCATTAAAATTCTTGTTCGTGGGTTCGGTCTTGATCACCTTTGGTATTTCGCATTACGGCACATTGAATCGGCCGTTGTTAGATACAACCGACTACTATAAGCAATATCGCACCCATGCTGAGGAAGGCGAATGGGCGATCTTTCCTTTGATTCCGCATAACTACGCTGAGCAAGAATCGTATCTGCGGAACCAGAAACCGATGGGACCACATCTCGATGTATTGCGATCTGGCGGTTCTGATGCAGCCGCAGACCTTTTCCTCGTCAAGGACCTTGAATGGGATGGCATGCACAAGGATATCAAGGATGATCTCACTGCAGATACCTTGTTGAGCGAACTTCGCAATGGTGAAGGAATTCGCATGCACTCCCGCAAGCGTACAGACTTCCGTGTTGTGACGTCGGACCTTGCAAAAACAAACATCAAACTATTCGGCTGCGAAACGCTCGGTGATGTCGTTAATTCGATAAATGAGCAGGCCATCAAGACCGATCGCAAAACCAACGAGAAGAGAGCGCTTTTTGAAGCGACCATTATCCCGGGGCGAGGGATCAAACTCAAAGATCTCACTCCACCTAAGAAGAAGCGACCACGTCACTGGATGGGCACAGACGACAACGGTTCTGATGTAGCCTCACGAGTAATCCAAGCCGTCCGCGTGGCAGTTTCCATCGGTTTTGTGTCAACTGGTATCGCTATCTCAATCGGAGTGACATTCGGTTCGATCATCGGATATTTCGGCGGATGGGTTGATGCCATCGGTATGCGCATCATTGAGATCTTTATGGCAATCCCCCGCTTCTTCCTGCTGATTACGATCATTGCCGTCATTCCACCAGAATATAATGAATACATGTTGCATTTAATGATGGTGGTCATTGGGCTCACCAGTTGGATGAATTCTGCGCGCTTTGTGCGAGCAGAATTTTTCCGGTTGCGCGAAGTTGATTACGTGCAAGCGGCCAAAGCGTGTGGCTTGCCCTTGCGTTCAGTATTACTCAAGCACATGTTGCCGAAC
>PJEL010000667.1_pt1 | contig 39925 bp, 16 predicted proteins | sample 1853271 | NCBI WGS metagenome assembly PJEL01 (sample SAMN08108733, study PRJNA415343) | Invertebrate metagenome, whole genome shotgun sequencing project. | host: Globobulimina | place: Sweden: Gullmar Fjord | collected 2015-08
ACTGTTACGGGTGCAGCTTCATTGAACTGTTCTGCTTTCCTTAATCCTGGAGATGAATTTAGACTAGAGGTAAAAGCGACAACAACTGGTTCAACAATTACTATAACTGATTTTTCACTGTAATCAAAGAAATAAGTAAAAGCAATAAAAACAAAATATAATGAGTAACATAAGAATAACAGATAAAAAAAGACCGGGAGGAATTCCGGTCTTAGAGAATATTAGATTAAATTATGAGGAAGTAATAGTTCCAAGAAACAATCCTGTAGTAAGAAAAGTATGGGACATGAGTATGGCAGATTTACAATCAACTCTTGGATATTCTGATATTTTAGAAATACCTGTTGTAATGATAGGAGTATAATAATAATAAAAATAAATATTATGAATATAGATTTTATCGCTACCTTAGATGATGACTATACTATTAAAATATATGACGTAAGTAATGTAAGTACATCATTACCTTCTGAAATTAATAGCATGACTTTGGATATTATCAGTTCCAAAATACCTAATGGTAGAATTGATAATAGATTGGACGTTATAGCATACCTACAGGGTAGTAGAATAGATAGAGAAATCTACACTATACAGAGTGAAGTGCTTGGACTATCTAACGGAGAGGTTATTCCTGATGGTGTATACAACTTTACTTACAACATCAATAATAATACTATTAAGGAACGTTCTTTCTTAGTATACAATACAGTTAATAAAGCTGTAGAGGAAATGTTGAAAGCTGTAAACTATTCTATTGAAGTAGGGAGTTACGATATAGAATACGTAGGAGATACAAGTGAATACGATATAGAGAAGGTAAGATTAGCAGTAGCTTTAAGGGATGAACTTGTAGCATATACGCAGGAACCTGACGAAGTTGCAGTAAACGATACTTTAGATAAATTAACAAGATTACTTGAAATTATAAATACAGATTTAAATACATAAGATATGAGTATATTAACAGATAACGGAATTATAAGATTCTATGATGGTACAATTATCGCGATAGAATCTCAGGCATACTCACCAGATGGTATTAGTAATTGGGAGACTACGTTTAATCCGAATACTCATATCAGTACTCTGGACGGAGTTACTATAATCGATGGGCATAGGTATAAAAAGGTTAAACACTCTGGTGATACTGATTACCAACTTCCTTATAGAATTATACCTGAAGAAACTGAGTTTCAAGTAACCGATTTACTGTTTCAGTATAAATTGGAGACTGAGACAGAGTGGACTACTTTGCTAGACCTTGAGGAATTACAAGGTGAAGATGGGGCTCAAGGTGAGCAAGGTATACAAGGTGAAGGACTTGAGATTGACATCTATGGATATTATACTAGCAGGCCCGACTGTACTGCTTCTCTCGGTAGCTCCTCTTGCACCACTTGTAATACAAGTGCGAGTAGCAGTAACGATTCTATTACCTTTATGAGCTTAGGTGATGGTACATTAGTACTTACTAGTGCACTTATAGTGGCTGGAACAGTAACAGTTGATTCAGTAGCTTATAGTCATTTCAGTAATGACCTAATAACATGGGTAGCTTTAACTGGTGGTATAGTAGACTTCGAAGCTAGATATCTTGCTACAGATGGTACAGGTGCAGTATATACTGATATGAGAACTGAGAACTACTATGGTACTCAAGGGTTAATATATGTATGTGCAGATGGTACTTGGGTACTACATAGCAATATTGCAACACCTTCTTATATGGTAGGTGAAAGAACTGGAAGTACTAATATTGGTTTCCTTAACCAGTTTATAGATGATACTCTAACTGAGTTCCTATCTAATACTATAGGTATTACTGATGGTAAATTGGAGATTGCTGAACAGTCTATTACTGAAGCTGCATTTGCTACATCTATTGTAGGTGATGGATTAGAAATTCCTACTGCGATGGACCCAATACAAGTAGCTCCGGTTGATTTTGCAGGGTATGGATTATCTACTTACACTTCTGATGCAGATAGTAATATAGATATTCAGGTTAATGTAACTGCTTTAATAGGTAATGGTGTAACAACCCAAACTGCTATAGCTACTGATGGTGAAACAGCGAATCTATTTGGTGTAAATGTTAATGACTTAATTAATAACGACTCAGGTCTTATTGCTACAGCAGAAACAGATACATTTTATGACCTATATGTAAACTTAGGATATGGACTTATATTAGATGGTGGTACACCACAAGCTATTACAGTAAATGTAGATGATTTAAGTTTAGAAGTTGATTCTACTGACTTACACATCAAAGTTTATTCGTCTGGTAATGATGGTGTGATGAAACAACACTTAAATCCTGACATTATTTGGAGTAATACCGGTTTAGGTTTTGATACTTCAAACGGTCTTTATGCTAGAATAGATAATCTAACAATTGGATATGACGGTTCTGGTAACTTAGAGGTACCTCTAAATGGTCTAACGGGTGATAGACTGAATGATGATGTTGCTGATAATGACGCAGGTTTAGCTGTAAGCAATGATATGCTAGTAGTACAAGTAGATGGTTCTACTATAGGATTTAATACTTCAGGACAGTTAGAATACATTGGATTATCTGGATTAATAGTAAGTAGTATTACACCACAATATAATGGTACGCCTCTTGACTTGATAAGAGATGATATTACTATGAACTATGTAGATGGTACAGGTATTAATCTTACTGTCAGTTCTGTATCTAGTACAGATGTATTTACATTCCAAGCTGATATCGATACTACTTGGTTTGATAATAGAGTTAACTCTCTCATAACTTCAGGGGCTACTGTATATTGGGAAGCTTTAGAACAATCCATTAGTGATACTACTACTATCTCCGAGTATATTGATAGTCTAGAATTCGCTATACTTAATACATGGTATAACAATGCTATGTTAAGTGATGGTACTGGTTCTCAAGCTGTAGCAGGATTACTATTGAAGTCTGTAGGAGGTACTGTATATAGATTAGTTGTTGATGATGAAGGTAATACTGATACTGTAGCAGTTTAATTTTAAAAATTAAGATATTATGATATTTCTATTAAAGAGACAAAAAGATAATGGCCTTAAGGAAATAAGTTTCACGGACTTAATTAAAAAGCTTAATTTAGCTACATTGAAAAAGTCTTTAGATGGACTCGCCAGACAGGTTGGTGAGTTCGCTAAACGACCGGAGATAGATAAATCTTTCATTCTGGATGAAATAGGGATGGAATTTTTAAGAAAAGGAGAGATAATGAATCTCTCTAATGCAGCATCAATAGAGAAGATTAAAACTGTTAAAGACGGTGTAATATACTATAACAAAGCTAAAGATGCTTTTAGAGTTAAAACTAAAATTGGTTGGAAATCTATAGTAGTTGAATAATGACAACATATAAAGACAATTACCCTCATAGTATAGAAGCTCCTCAAAGGGTATATGTGCAATACTCTCAGGATATCACCTTTGACTATTCTACTGGGAAGTACCCATTAGGAGAGACATATGAAGGTTTTATCTGGGAGAGTGTGTATATACCTATACCTCATACTTACAATGATACATCTCTAGGTAGACATGTCTGGATGCGTTGGAGAATAGGTGAGGATGATGCGTGGACTTTACCTATGAGGCTTACTGATTCATTCAGTAATATAGCCACCACTGAGGCAGAAGTTGTAGAAGGAACTGATGAGGTTAAGTTCAGACTTGTATATACTCTAGATAGTGGTGAGGTTATCTATTCTGAATACATTACACTATCTAATGGTGCTGATGGTGTTGGAATAGATGCAGTAGATATTGTAGGTACTAGTCTTCACATTACTTACACAGATGGTTCAACTGAAGACTTAGGACGTGTAGTAGGTTACGATGGTAATGGATTACCTTCATCCGGTTCAGAGGTTGCAGGTAATATTGTTAAAGTGGACTCTGGAGGTAATTTAGATTGGATACCTCATGTAGATGCTTTAAACGAGGTGTTAGATGGTATAGAACCTATAATGTATGCTGATGGTATATTCAGTCACAGTGATGATGACGGGTATAGACATATACCTGTAGGAGGAAGTGCAGGTTATGCTCTAATAACAGATGGTGCAGGTGTACATACTTGGTTCGAATTAGGTAATGCTGTAGATGGTTATATACCTTGGTCTGCTCTAGATGATGCTGCTGATGTAGGAGATACTGCAAGTTTATGGAGTGCTGATAAGATTGCTACTATGTTTGCAGGACTTAGTACGTTTGGTATTAAGTATGCTGTAGATTTAATTACAGATTTGGCAGGAATTACTGGTATGGACGAGGATGACCTCTGTGTAGTTGATGAAGACAGATATGTGTATAAATATGATGGTCTAGCATGGAATCAATTTTTTAGATTGGATGCAGAACATAACCATGATGAAAGGTATTACACACAAACACAATTAAATACTGCTGGTGCAGGTGGACAGGTAGATTGGGAAAACATACTTAATAGACCTACTATATTTTCAGGCTTTCAGTTTACAGGAGATAGTGGTACTGTTACAGTATCAGATGGAGATGACATAACTATTCAAGGTGCTGATGGTATAACCACTTCTATGGCTAGTGATGTAATCACTATTAATGGTTATACTGGTGATACTTACATAGATATTGTAGGTAGTCTTATATCACATGCTGATACGTCTGGTGTATCTAATACTAATAATATTAATGGTTCTGTTATACAAAACTTAGAATTCGATACAGCAGGACATGTTACTTCTAGAAGTTCTATTAATTTAGATGGTAGATATGGAGCTGCATTAACTGCTGGAAATGGAATATCAGGAAGTTCATATAATGGCTCAACAGCTAGAACTTGGAACTTAGCTTATTATGGTCTAGGAGGTATTTATGGAAGTTCTAATTTAATAGCACGAGGAGACCATATACATGGTAACGGTGGTGTATCTATAAATAGTGGTACGAATGGTGGTATAGCAACTTGGGAATGGAGTACAAGTTCTTTTGTAAAACTTGTTAAATTGCCAGACGGTACAGTTCAATTTTGGGGTTATTTATATAAGATAAATAATACCGCCTCAACTATTAATATCCCAATTTGTACATATAATCCTTGGCCACCAGAGGATTCTGTAAGTTTTGCTATTACTTGGACAGAAATAGCAACAGGATTTGGATTAAGAGCAGGAAAAATAAATATTAATGGTAGTGGAGCATTTACTGCTAGTGGACCAATGGATATTAACGATGTATCTAGATTTTCAGGTAGTTATTATTCAGGATTATAAAAAGAATTTAAAATGACAGACTATAGAGATGAATATCCTCATAATATAGAAGCTCCGCAAAGGGTCTACATACAGTATTCTTATGATATAGGTTATGATTATAGTAATGGAACTTATCCGGATGGTGATGAAGATGCTTGGATTTGGGAACCTATTTATATACCTATAGAACATAGTGTAGATGGGCAGGTTGTAGGTAAGCATGAATGGATGAGAGTTAGAGTAGGTGTTAACAGTCAATGGAGTTTACCTATTAGAATATCTGCTTCTATAACTAATATTGAAACACTTAGAGTAGATGTAGAATCTAGCGATACTGAGTTTGAATTTACTGTAATAATTACTTTAGCTGATGGTACTGAGTTAGCATCTGACCCTATCATAATGAGAGATGGTGAAGATGGTACCAAAATAGAAACTGCCGAAATAAACGTCGGTGGTGACCTAATAATGACTTACGATGATGGTACAGTTATTAATGCAGGTAGAGCTAGAGGTTTAGATGCTGTAAGTGAGATACCTCCTGCTGTTGATGATGACTGGCTTCTATCCCAAAGTGGGGGAGTTATTCTATGGGTAGACCCTTCTCAGGTATTAGGTAACTTGATTCAAGCCCAGCTACCTATTACATTCAATGTAGTTACTGGAGATTTAGGTCACAGTGATGCCTCCGGATATCTGCACGTACCTACTGGAGGTACTGTTGGACAAGTACTGTCTACAGACGGAGCAGATAATTATTCTTGGATAGATGCTGCAAATATTTCTACGTTGGAAGAAGTATTAACTGCTGGTAGTATATTATCTAGTACGCATGCAATAGAAGCAGGTAATAATACACTTGCTATTAATAAGACCGTAGGTGATTACACATTTAGTTTAGACTTTGGAGCTATTAATACTGCTTTAAGACATACTGGATTAAGTGCTAATGCCTCTGCATTTGAGTTGTCTGGTGTAAATGCCGTAATGTCTTTTACTGAAACAGGCGGTACTTCTCAAAGTATTGGTTTAATGAATGTTACAGGTATAACTGTTATTGACGCTATAGCAAGTATAGGTATGAGATATAGTGCAGACTATGCTGCTCAGAATGTAGGTGAAGATAGATGGATTCCAGATAAAGCATATGTTGATTCTGTTGCGGTAACACCAAATTTGGATACTGTATTAGCACAAGGAGGTTCATTTACGACAAATAGAACTATAGATGCTGGTAACTTTGATTTCAATTTTATTAATTTAAACACATATGCAATTTGGACAACCAATGGAGATTGGACCCATTACTACAATGTGTTTGATTATCAATCAACTGGGTTACAACAATCTACATCTAATGGTACAACTGGTCAAGAAATTAGAGTTAGAATGAGAGGTGACTATGAAATAATGGCATCTTATAATTCAGGAGCAGCGTACTTTAGAATGGATGAGACAAATAGTTTTATTATTACTGATGGTATTAATAGTACCGGTATGAAATACTTTGCTGATTATAGTGCAGCAGGAATTCTTAATGACCGTTGGATACCTGACTACGGAGCTGTTAAGGCTTATGCTGATTCAGTAGCTACATCTTATACTTTTACTAGTGGATTAACTAATACTGCTGAAGTTATTACTCTTGGAGGTAGTTTAACTGCTTATACAAGTATAGCATCTGGCCCATTTGGTATTGATCTTACTTCAGATGGTTCTGCATTAACTGTTGGTTCAGATAGTCTAACTATTTATACAGCAGGTTCTGCCGTAGCTGTAGAGTTAAGTACTACAGCAGATTCAATAACAATGGCTACTTCAGGTGGAGAAGGATTATTACTTGATGGAGATAATAGTATAATTGTAGCTAATGGACAAACTAGAATAGAAGGTTCAAGTCTTCATGTACAACAAGCTAGTTCTGGAGGAGCTATGATAGCTAATACTGCATTATTAATAGAACATGATGCAACAACATCTAATATTCAATTCTTAGGTTCTGACGACTCAATACAAAATGTATATTTTGGAACAGCTTCAGATGTTAATAACTTTTATATGCAAGCTAATCATGATACGGATGAATTTAAAATCGTACATAATTTAGCTGTAATTACAATAGATAATAATAGAATTACATTTAATGATGGAAGTTCTAGTTATGATTTTAGAATAGAAGGTGATACTATAGAAGATTTATTTTATGTAGATGCTAGTACAGATAGAGTTGGTATAGGTACACAAAGTCCAGGAGGATTATTAGGTTTATCTAATGGTAATACTTATTTAGATGTAGACGGTTCTACTAATCTTACTTTTACAGATGCTGTAACAGGTACTAAAACATTAGCTGAATTAGCCGATACACCAACTCCAAATATTGATGCTGTTTTAGCTGAAGGTGGAGATTTATCAGATGATAGAGCTATTACTATTGCAGACAATTCTAGTTGGTTCCAAGTAGTAGCAAGTAGACCTGCATATAGTCAACAGATTGTTATGAATGCTACTCAAATAAATCAAGTAGTTACAGGAGGATTAGGTTATAGAGGTAGAACACAGGTAGGAGATGGTACATTTACTGCTGATGTCTATAATGGGTTTTCTGCAACTAGTTTAGCAATGACTTTATCTGCTACAACATTTACAGATGCAATGAATACTAAAGGTATTGAATATGCTGCTGACTATGGTGCTAATGCTGATGATAGAACTATTATAGATAAAGGTAATGTATTACAAATACATCCACTAAGAGTAGGAGATTTTAATTCTGTTGGAGGTTCGGGTGTGTTAGATAATGATGCCGCTTATAGTAGATTTTATGTAAGAAATGATAGAACTATTTCAACTATAAGATTATTAATTGAGAGTAGTACAACTACTAATAATATAACAGCTAAACTATATGATAATTCTGGAAGTGAAATTACTAATGCAGTAGGTACAGCGGCTGCTGTTATTGATACTGATCCTTATACACTAGATATTAGTTTAACAGCTAGTACTGCATTAACAGAGAATACTTTATATTGGATAGCAATATACCAAGCTACTGGAGGAGGTACTTCGATTATGAATGAATCAAGTCAAACATCTGATTTTGCTTGGAACTTTGTATATTTAGATGATGCTTTAGGTGCTACTGTACCTATAGCAGGACAAACATCTTTCTCAGCAAGAGTATGTGCAGAATTATTTTAAATACTATTAACCCTAAAATAAATAATTAATGTTAAGTTACATAAAGGTTCCTGTAGCAGGACTATTAACAGGGATAGGTATAAGTGAGTTTAATGACGTGTATGCTAAATACGGGTCACTTGGAATACTTATACTTATCTTAATATGGTATAGTTATAACAACTATAAAGAAAATCTTAGGAGAGACAAGCAGATGGAGAAAGAGCGTGTTGAAACCAGAGAGATGCACCGTGAAGAAATTAAGGAAGCTAATGATAGATATCACGAACTTCATATCAAACTTATAGATATTATTAACAGATTAGCAGGTTCTTTTAATACAGGAAGTTAACAATGGATACACTGATAACACTCATTATAGTACTAGTACTTATAGTAGGTAGACGACTGTCAAGTTTATTTACAGCACATCACCTACGTAAGTGGAAGAAGCTTAACGGGTTGTCACAATTATTTGAACGACATGATAGTTAGAGATTATACAGCAGAGTTGCGACATGCAATTCCTCAAGACAGAGCCAATGTAGATGATAGAACTCTTATACGCTTACTTAATCAGCACAGAGCTGTCTTTATTAAGAATGAGTATAATAAGAATAAGTCTATTGATACTAACTTGGCACAAGAGATTACTGTTATCTTAGAGGTAGCAGACCAGTCCACAGTAGACTACATATCTACTCTCGATAGGACTCTTGCGTCTAGGATAGCGATTCCGCAACTAATTAAGATTTCGCATAGAGAACTAGTTCTTTCAGTACGTAACCCTAATATTTTAGGTATTAGGTATAATTATATTGCATCAGAACAAGCAGTTTACGCAGGTAATGGTAAGTTTAACACTAAGGATGTATTTGTATTTATATACAATGATAGGCTTTACGTTAAACTTCAGAAGGATAATCCTAAAATTGCAATGTTACCATCAGTAACTTTGTTAGGTATATTTGAGAATCCTTTAGAGTGTATACCATTACAGACTAGTGACTATGTAGATAATATGGACTATGAGTACCCTATGACTGATTATATATGGGGATATGTGAAAGCCAATATATTAAGAGAGTCTTTTGGGGTAGTAGAATCTACAATAGAAGATAGAAAAAATGACAAACACTAGAGAGAAAATTGATTACAATATGCATGACATTTATGCATATTACAGAAAGACAAGACAAAATAAAGAGAATTATGCAAAGTTTAGTAAGATACTTAAAACGTTTAATAAGAAGTTGGTGGAACATGCACACAATGCTGATTACTTAACGTTACCTTACAAACTTGGAGATATCTATGTTAAGAAGTATAAACCTACTTATAAGTTTAAGGAGGATGGTAGCATAGATACATTTGGACAGCCGGGTATAGTAGACTTTAAAGCTACTAAGGAACTTTGGGAAAAGTATCCTGAACTTAAACATAAACAACGTGTGCTATATGATAATAGTCACACTGATGGATTCAAGTTTAAAATTCATTGGAGACGTGGCAATGTAAAGAATGTGACTATTTATAATTTTAGACCTGCCAGATATTTCAAAAGAGGATTGGCGGAATATTTAAGGCGTAACCCTAATCAAGAGTATTATGATAACTAATTACGTAAGCATAAATACTGTTATTGAGCAGCTAAATAGAGAGTATATACCGGGAACTCATTGGAATATCGAAGAGCTTAAGGAGTGGACTTACGAGGCTCTTAATAAGATAGACAGGAGGCTAAGTAATATAAAGGCTACTGATGAGATTGAGATTCAAGATGGTAAGGCAAAGATACCATCTGAAGTAGAACTCATAGACAAGATATATCGTATTCATGATGATGGTAGTTATGAAGAGATATTAGAACTGCTACCCAATAGAGACTTAACTATTACATTTTATATAATCAATCAAGGTTATATACATGTAAAATTTGAGTCTGGGCAATTACTTCTACACTACTTGACCACTCCTGTAGATTTAGAAGGTAATCCTATGATACCTGATAATGTGTATTATAAATCAGCTGTATTAGCTTTCTTGCAATATAAGATAGGTAGAAGAGCTTATTGGGCTGGTAAGATATTACAGAATCAATTGATTATGCTAGAACAGGAATGGTACTTCTATAACAATGCTGCTAAAGGGCAACAGAGGATGAATGCTATGAGAAATAGTAAAAGATTTAGAAAGTTATCTAACAGATTTAGGTTATAATGGAATTAAAGCATGGTTTTATACGAGGTATGAATAGAGATGTGTCTAAGGATAAGTTTCCTAATGACATGTACTCCTATTTACTAAATGGAAGAGTTACTGCTAATGAGGCAGGAACTATTTCGGACATAACTAATATACTAGGAAATACAAACGCAGATATAGATGACAACTCTTTAAGTAGAAGTGGGTATGTAATTATCGGATATGTTTCTATGCTGGATGACATAGTACTATTCTATACAGAAGATTCTGCAACTGGTGCAGATAGTGCAACAACCTATGCTATTATAGATAGATTAGTTTATAATGGTGATGATAGTTATACTAGGAATGAAGTCTGGAATGCACAAGGGTTGAACCTTAGAATTGATAAACCTGTTAGGGCAGTATCAAGATTTGAATCTGAAGGTACACAGAAGATATATTGGGTAGATGATAATAATTCTATTAGATTTTCTAATATTGGAGAAGATATCAGTGCTTATACAGTCGATAGATTTGATAGACTTGGAGATCTTAAATTAGAAATGCCTGTATTTAAAAGGTATACTCCCGGACAACTTAAAGTAGGTAGTATTGCATATGCACAACGATATGTTAAACAAGGTGGTCAAGCTACGTTGTTTTCAACTGCTACTCCTACTATCCCTGTTGGAAGGGGTATTGGTAAGTTCTCATATAGGAACTATAAGGGAGACCCTATTTATGATGCATCTACTTCATATGATTCTGGTTCTGGTGTAGCTATGGAAGCTTATGCTAATGCAGACCAAGTTGAGAGATATGATTATATAGAGGTAGTGTCCTTATGGTATTCAGACGAAGATGCTGTACCAGATATAAATATTGTAGCTAGACTGTCAATGGATGCTGACAAAGCAGCTAACTTTTATTACTATTATGAGTTTACAGATACAGGAGCCAATTCATTTGGTACACTTACACTTGCTGAGTTTGTAGAACAAAGTATTGCCTTTAAAGCTAAGGACATTATTACTAAAGATAATAGATTATTTGTTGGCAACATAACAGAAACTTACTTTGATATAGATGAGGATGCTACTTGGACTGGCAAATCTCCGGGAGATAAGTATGACGCAAGAGCTTTCAGATTCGACTCTACAGGAAGATGCGAGTTAATGGATATAGAAGATGTCGATACTTGGGTAGGAGGAGGTTCTCAAAATACTGAGTATGTTTTAACTGGGGCTTCACCTGCATTTAGTTCTGTAGAAGAGACAGCAGATGCTATTAATCCTTTTAATAGGATTACTAGGGTAGAAGGAAATCAGCAGAATACTCAAGGTAGAGACCAGAAGTATCAGTCGAATAGTGGAGCTATTGGAGGTTCAGGTATAAACATAGACTTTACTTTCGGAGCTACAGATAACTATATGATATCTAATTCCGCATATATTGGTACTGGGCATCAGGGTATGAGTTTAACCGGTAACTTAACTAATAATGAACAATTAGGTCTTTATAGAGGATTCCAACGAGATGATGTATACAGATTCGGTATTGTATTCTTTGATGAGAAGGGTAGGCAATCCTTTGTTAAGTGGATTGCAGACATTAGAATGTCCGATGCAAATGATACAGTATCATCTGGTACTGGTATAGCCTACAATTCTGCTGGAGATGATTACAATTCTAGATTAGTTTATCCATTCTTCTATATAAACAATAACCCTCAAATTGATGGAGTAAACTTAGACTATCAGATTGTGTATGTTAAAAGGACTAAATCTGATAGGGGGGTTATTATGGCCGGAATGCTACAACCTACCAGAATACATACTGGAAGTGTTAGAAGATGCGAAGCTAGACCTATAAATATTGGAGAGTATACTGCTAATTATGGTGTTGCTGAGACTGAGTATGATGAACATTTATTTAATTTTGCTACTCCTGAATTAGCTTATGCTCTAGATGATGAATATTTCGATTTAGAGTTCATTCAAATTGCAGGAGAATATGTAACTGCACCATATCATTCTGGCTCAAACGCATTTCTTTTAGCCTCTGAGAACTTTGGTACGGCTATATCACCTACTACAGACCCTAGTGTCGCTGAGAGTCAATTAATTAGTAGGAAGTATTTAGGTATTGTTGAGACTAGTCTAGGCTCAAGAGCTAGTATAGAGGATTATATTAAGAGTATTCCAGTTACAACTGATACTGTTGAGTTTAATATTGAAGGTAAAGTATATAAGCATTCATCTCGAATAAGTTCAGGTGATTCTACTATGGGTAGATTTGGTACAGCATTCACTATTAATGTTGGTGCAGGAATAACTAAAGAAGGTAGTAACGCTAATTACTATTATGCTTATGCTAGAAAGAATGTATTCGAATCTCAATATGGAGGACTATCATATTCTTCTAGACAGCAAAATACCTATATAGAAGCTGGAGATTTACTTACACCTGCCACCCCTAAAGGAGATGTTTATATTCAAGTATTTGAACATGGCAGGTCTTTCGGTGATATAGATGGTGATGGTATATGGGCAGCTCCAGATTCAACCCACATGTTTACAGAATTCACTGGAATGACTGTAGAGACTACTATGAATCTAAATACTAAATTAGATGTGTCGTTTTTCAGAGAAATCTATTCTAGTAACATAGACGCTACAAAATATATTAGAGAAGAACCTGTAATAGCTACAGACCCACCAGTTACTTGGGGGTCTATGTATAACTATAACGATGCGTATAATAAGATACAAGATAGTAGGAGTTATTTTCCTAAACCTGAATTCTTTAATGATATAGATATATATTCTACTAGGATTAGATATAGTGATGTAGGTTATGATAATACAGATATAGACAGTCTGTTAAAGTTTGATGTTAATAACTATAATGATGCTAACAAAGCTTATGGAGAATTAAATAGATTAGTAGAGTTTCAAGATAAGATATTTGCATTTCAAGATAATGCTGTGTCCATAGTATCTATTAATCCTAGAGTAACACAACAAAGTTCTGATGGTGTAGAAATCATATTAGGTAGTGGAGAAGTTATAGATGACTTTAGATATCTATCTACTGATATAGGCTGTCAAGATAACTCTGATGTTATAAGGTCATTCTCATCTCTATACTGGTTGGATAATAATAGAAAGAAAATTTATGCTTTAGGTAGTAACCTAGAAAGTATATCAGACCTTAGAGGTTTACATGCATACTTTAAAAATAATATTACAGAAGATTCTAGGTTCGTAGGAGTATACGATGTTAAGAACTCTGAAGTGTTGATGACAGTAGTAGATGATAATCCTAATACTATATTTCAAGCTGGTGACTTAGGTGGAGGTTCATGGAATTTAACAGGTGTAATATCTGCTATAGAGACTCCATTTGCTGTAGACCATACATATGCAATTGAAAGTGGATTCTTTACTTATGTAAGTAGAACTGAAACTGCATTTAGATTTACATATGCTTATGGTACAGATTTTACAGATACTCAAGATGTAGATTTATCCGCTTACATTATTGAAAAGGATAATTTCACTCTATGTTATAATGAGAAACTTCCTGCTTTTACAAGCTTTTACAGTTTCTTACCGAGCTTATATGTGTATCATAGTAAAGGTTATTTTTCTTCTAATAACAGTAATGCTCTATATCAGCACGATATTTCGGATGAATACAATACCTTTTATGGTACAGCTTATCCTATGACACTTAAACTAATTAGTAGTTTCGGTGCTCAGAAACAAGGCGAGTTTAATAACATTAAATTCTTTGCAGAGATAACTGAAGTAGATGGTGACTATATTAGAAATGAGACTTTGACTAATATATCTGCTAAGAATAACTATCAGTTTAGTGATGACATTATTCTGTATCCGATGCATTTGCCAGAAGATATTGATAGGACTAAATATATCTTAGATACTTCTGCAAAACGTATTGGCGAAGATTGGTATGTTGGACTAAATACATCTGATGAAGGTCTAGTAGTTTACTTGAATCAGTTGTATAGAAACACATCTGGTGGCGATTTAGCTACTACTCCGGGTGGAGTAGGTTGGTCTATAGCAGAACTATGTAATATAAGGAAGACTGAAGAGAGATGGATGGCTGCTATACCTAGAATAGATTCTGTAGAGAATAGTGTTGATGTGCCTATGTCAGATAGATTAAGGTCAGACTGGTTAGAACTTACATTAGAGTTCAAAGATACTGTACCTTATGATAACTCTCAAAATAGAAGAGTGAGATTATCTGATGTAATACTTGAGACCTATATAAGACCGTTCTAATTTATAAGCTCCTAAAATACATATTGAAAAATTAGGAGCTTATTATTTTTTATACTATATTTCAATTATGAAATATAATTTCATATATTAAGAAGATTAATTATGGCGAGTAATAAAATTATTTTCAATCCTAATACAGGTAAATACGAGTTTAGATTCGGAGGGCAACTCTTAGAAGGTGGTGGAGCTATAACTAATCCGCTTATTACTAATTCTAATCAATTCTTAGAATCACAAGGAGTAAATCCTAATATTGCTGCACAACCAATTGCTGCAACTCAACCCGATGCCAGTCTAGGAAATGAAAATGCCTTCTCAGGCGGTAACGTTGCAGGACTAGGTAATATGGCGGGTCAATTCCTAGAATCTACAGGTAGCCCAGCAGGAAATATTGGTGGTGGAGCATTAAAGGGATTAGCCGCAGGTTCAGCTTTTGGTCCTGTAGGAATGGGTATAGGAGCTATTGCTGGTGGTGTAGGTGGTCTATTTAAAAATAAAGAACAGGAAGAGGCTGAACAAGCTGAAGCTGATAGAATTAATAGACAGAAAATGCAGGGTGATCTAACAGCAAGTCATGCTGCTAATAAAGTGTATAAAGATGGTGGAGAGTTAAATTCAGGTTCAGAAATTACTGAATACAATGGAGGAAATCGTCATGAACAGGGTGGTGTCCAACTAGGTAACGTTGCTGAAGTAGAGCAGGGTGAAACTAGAGGAGTAGGTTCTACTAAAGATTATATATTTTCAGATACATTAATACCTAAGAACGGTAAGAAAACTTTCTCTACAATATCCAAAGATATTGAGAAGAAGTATGAGGGCATGGGAAGTGATAGATACGCACTTGAAGCTAAAGATAAAGAACTTGCTATATTACAGACAGAACAAGAGAACTTTAAAGCAGAACAGAAGGCTGAACAAATTAAGAGACTGCAAGAGACTTCACCTGAATTATTTGCAGATTTAGTAGAGTCCGGACAACTAGAAGTGCCTCAAGCTTCTGAGGTTCCACCAACACAGGTTAATCCTAATACCGCATCTGGTGGAGGATTTGCTAAACAAGAAAATACTATGGATGCAACATATACATCTAAGCAGGTAAAGTATGGTGGTAATTTGAGAAAACTTCAATTAGGTGGAGACTTATTGAATAAAGGTGCTACTCATACTATGCCTGATGGTACTATAATGGCTGGAGCTACGCATGGTGGAGGTAACCCAGTAGACCCACCAACTGACGATAAGAAATATTTGAAACAAGCTGCTTATGATAAGGAGGTAGCTAAGAGGAGAGCTGCACAAGATGATGCGTTTGCTAAAGTATTATTAAGTAACCCAGATGCTGCGAATGACCCTGAGTTACAACAAATACTTAGACAAGATTTTGATATTAATAATCCTTTTGACATAAGTGATATTGCATTAGAAGATAGTCAAGTACGTACTGTTGAAGGTAATGAAGGGGGTTTTGAAGGTAGTGGATTTGATTATAAAGGTAAGAATTGGGTTCCAAGTTCAGCATCTATTTCTAAATATAGACAGTTGATGCAGGAAGGTAAAGAAGAAGAAGCTCAAGATGTTGTATTAGGGCACTTCCAAAAAGGTAAAGGTGGTGGACAATATAGAAGTTCTACTCATGGAGAAGCTGAGTCTTTAGGTAATGTTAAACCTATTAGAGTAGCCGATGTTGGTGAAGCAGCTCAATACATTCCAAAAGTAGATAAAGTATTTGAAGGTATATCTAATTTCAGAACTGGTGGTAAACTTAGATATTCTAATGGAGGTGACTTACCTAAAGATGACAAAGGTAAGGTAGAAGGTATTAAGAACTATAATCCTGAGCAACTTACACGACATAGAGGTCTTATGAGAGACTTACATAAGAAGTTTCCTGATGCTAAGATTCAAGATTATGCTCAGTACTCTTTTGGTGCCGAAAGAAATAGAGACTTTTTTGGCTCTGGTGAAGGTAGAGTTAATTTAAGTAACACGGCAGACCCTAATCTAAGATGGAATCCTGAGTCTGGTGACCCTACTATAGGGCATCTAAGACCTACACTTCCTACTACAGCAGATGCAACTAATGCTCCAAATCTTCCTATTACGGCTTCAGAATTTGCAGCTAATCCAGACTATTATAAAGGTATATTTGGGCCAGAAGATTTTGAACACATGTCTAATTATATATTAGGAGATGCGTCCAAGACACAGTTCTCTGATTCCAAGAGGGGTATCGAACGCCAAGAAGTTTTAGATATGGTTCAAGGTGAACTTACTGGGGAGAAAGTAACATTACAAGATGGTGGTAATCCTTTTGAGAAGTTAGAGCAACAGCGACAAGCACAAGGTACTAGTATTAATGCACAAGGTAAAGCTTATAACCCTCTTAACTATACTAGGAGAACAGAGCTATCTAACTTACCACAAGACGGTAGTTTACAATTAGGTGTTACTAGACAGAATTTGTATGATGCAAGACAATCTAATTTACCTACATCATTTGGTACATTCCCTACTGAACCAGGAGTAGAATACACTCCGGAGAAATTCGGTCAGCGTTTACAAGAACTAGGTTTTGATGATAAGACATCTAGTTACTTAACTGACGAAGGTAGATTGGGAGGATATTACGACTGGTTAAGAGAAAATGCACCGGATGAATTCTATAAAGAAAGAAATGCTGATAAGAATCAGGCTACTGGTATAGGATATGGTGAGCATAGAATGGGTGTTAATCATTATAGAACTTTAGATGCTCAAGCTATGAGAAAGTATCTAGGTGCTACAGAAGATATAGACCCTATTCAAGGATACGGCCCACCTAACTTTGATGTAGAAAGTGAGATAGATTTAAACCAGTTACAACAAAGCGGTTACACTCCACCAGACGGAACTAATGGAACTCCACCAGGAGGAGGGGGAGGTCTTGGAGACGCTGGAGGTTTCAGACCTGATTGGGTACAAGCAGGACTATCAGCTCTACCAGCTATAGGTTCAGGTATAGCTAGTGGTATATTAGCTAAGAATTTAAACTATGAAGGGGCACAAGCTGAAGTAGCTGAAGCTGATTATGTAGACCCTACTAGAGCTATTCAAGAGATTAGAAATCAGTATGCTGGAGTTAAGGATGTTGCAAGACAAGTATCAAGTGGTTCAGGTAACCTAATGAGTAATCTAGTTGGAGCGACAGCAGGTCAAGCTGAAGCAACTGCTAGTGTAGCTAGTAAATATGATAATATAAATGCTGGTATATCTAATCAGTTCTCGCAATTTAATGCGCAGCAGAAGCAAAGGATTAATCAGTTGAATGCTCAAATCGGTATGCAAGAGGAGCAGGATAAAATTGGGCTTAAGCAAAATGCTATTAGTAATATAGCTCAAGGTGCTGCTACTGGAATAGATACTTTCTATAAGAGTAGAAGAGACGCTACTCATTTGAATTTAGCAGGTGGTGAGAATTATTCAGTTAAATCTGTAGGTCCTTCATGGAACCAGAAAGCTGTTAAAGTATTTAATGGTTATGGTTACCAATACTACGATGACCCTGATACAGGTTCTAGAGTATATCTGAATGAAAAAGGTAATAAGATTAGGAGTAAAGAAAAGATTGCCGGTATTCAGAACGATATTAGTAAGAAAGTTAAAAGTAAATCTAAACAGGACTAAGCTATGCCGATAGGATATATACAAGCCCCTAAAAGGGAATACGTAGGTTTAAACGTTGATTTTATAGATAGGAAGCTAATGCAGAGTCAGGGTAGATTTGACAACGCTAGAGCCGCTTGGTCTGAATCTGTACAAACCGCAGCAGGACAAGAATTTATGGATGCTGCTGCTAGAGATAAGTTTGCAGAACAACAGGATGCTTTATTTAGTGACGTGGTTAAACAGCATCAAGGTAATTTGTCAGCAGGTTTTCATGATGTTATGGGAGCTATAGAGAAGGCTAAGATGAACCCGTATCATAGCCTTAATAAACGACATGTAGAACAGGTTAAGACTCAACAGAAGTTAGCTAATCAGTATGGTTCTGAATTCATAGATAGGAGTAGTGGTCTTACTGAACCTCTATTCACAGTTAAGGAAGGTACTAATGAGATAGTCTGGAGAGACCCAAGTACTATACAGGCTGGTGGAGTTAAAGCTGATGACTATGGAGCTAACTTAGAAGCACAGGTTAAGGACTTAGCTGCTCAAGTTATACAAAGAGAGAGTGGACTACAGAGAACTAGTAATGCATATTACTTAGCTAATCAAATTATAAAAGAGGAAAAGCTTACACCGGAAATGTTACAGGCATTCTTATCTCAGAATGGTGTGCAGAAAGCGTTCCTTACTAATAACCCTACGGCTGCTATAGATACTAGAACATCTCCTTATGGTACAACATATAAAGATATGTTGACTGACCCGGCCAAGTTTACTGAGTGGGCTTATGGACAGATAGCAGATAAGGCTAGGTATAATAAGTCTACTTCTACTAAATACATGAGAAATGTAGGAGCTGAAATAGCTGCTAGAGGAGCCTCAGATAGAAGAACTGCTAAATATGCTAGTGATTTACAGAAGAAACCTTTCAAGAGTACGCCTGACTTTAGAGTAGGTAAAGGTACTACAGCTTACACTAATAAAGATTATGTACAGCTAGGTAAAGATATTGATAGGACTAGTAAAGCTTTAGATAACTTAGGCTACCAAAACAGTACATTAGATAAGGCTATTACTGAGAATACCGGTATGCCTTATGCAAGTCTTCTAGATAGGGATGGTAACATTGTAGACAATAAAGTTAGACAAGCTGTAACTACCAAAGTTTCTGCTATGGAAGGTTGGGATAGAATGCCTCCAGAAGAACAGCAAGCGCATATTAAGAAGCTGGTAGATAATACTAAAACTAATTTACGTGCTAGGAGTTCTAATAATATTGAAGAAAGAAACTTAAGTGCTGCACAAGAATCTTATGAACAGGTGAATAATACTGTTAATGAAAAGGTTATTACTCCAGCATATAAAGAAGCTTACTCTGAGTTAAGTGTTAAGAATAAAGAATACTTAAGACAAGTTTTAGGGGCTAAAGAGTTGACTGAAGATGTCTTTATGAGTAATATTGAAAAGATTAATGCATTTATAGATAACCCACAAGCTTTAAATACTGGTTATGATATACAATATAAAACTACTGCGGAGAAATTAAGAAAAGCTGCGGGTACTGTAGATAAACTATTTAGTGGAGAAGGTGCTGTGAGTATGAAGGAGACTATAACAGGGCTGTATAATACTGACCCTACTACTCCTACAGGTATAGCTAATACTCAGATGAATGCTTCTATAGAAGGTATGTCACCAGATGAAGTAGTAGGTATGTTCTCTACTATGGATGGTAGACCTATCAAAGAAACTAATGAAATAGTTCAAAATATATTAGATACCTATCCTGATGTTAAAGCTAGTTTATTTACTACAGGTAAAGGTGGAGTTTATTCAGGCGGTAACAATGTAGGTATACAACTTTCTTATACTAATGAAGACGGTAAGAAAATATCTAGGTCTATTATAGGTAAATCTGACAAGAACTCTCCATTCTTTAGAGAGGTAAATGCTATAAGAAAGCAACAGATAGCTACTACCGATTGGGCTTCAGTAGAACAGGCTCGTGAAGAGTATGCTAAGGTTAATACTAATGATGGTAAGACATTATATGGTGACCAGATATGGCAGTCTCTAAGTCATTTGGAGAATGGGGCTACTGACCAAGCGATAGCATTTAGTTATTTCGATGAAAATAAACAGATGAATCAAGGTGAAGCTACTTTTACAACTGGTGAAGATGCATTAGGTGGTAGAGAATACACGATTAGTATACCGGGATATCCTGAACCTAGAACGTTCACATCTAATAGCAAAGAGAAAGCTTATAATAAGTTCACATTCGAACTAGGTAAGATATATAATACTAGGAATCCTCAAACTACTAAGGCGCAAGGTACTACTAGACAACAATATTTAAAAGAGACTTATTACATTAATAAAACAAAGCAGTAGATGGGTAAGAAAGTTATAACACCGAAGGATATAGCGGAATCTCCACTATTACAGGACATGATAGGAATAGAGAATGATGGATTTATACCAACTAAAAAAGTTAATAATACTCCAGTCAATCCTTATGATGAACCTGCATTAGATGCTGAAGCCTTTTCTCCTATATTTAGTCCAGAGGAGGCAGAGTTATTAGACGCTCCTGCATCGGAAGAGTTCTACACGGCGCAAGATAGGGAAAATTTACTTTCACGAGACCAAGGTCTTGGTGGTAATATAGTACGTGGACTAGGTAGAGCTATAGTTAAGATTCCAGAGGAACTGTTAAATGCGGCAGGTTCTATTGGAGGATTAGCAGGATGGGCTACTACAGGATTTGATAAACAGGATGCTGACTATTTATATAATAATGCTTTTCATAAGGAAGTAGAGAGTGCTTTTGAGACTGTACGTGATGGTCTAGACTTACAAGTACATACTCCTACTAAAGTTAAGGAAGGTAATATCTGGGATAACTTAGGTTCATCTGCATTTTGGGCAGAAGAAGGTGGTGACGCATTAGGTTTCTTAGCATCCTTTGCAGTAGGTGGAGGTATAGTTAAAGGTCTAGGTGTTGGAGGTAAAGTACTTTCTAAAGGTATTAAAGTAGGTGGTAAGTTTATCACTCCTCTAAACAAGCTTGGTAGAAATTCTGCTAAGATGGCTAAGTATATGAATAAAGCTGATGAACTTACAGCTACTGCATTCAATACTTTCTCTGAAAGTGCATTAGAAGCAGGCGGAGTTTATGAGTCTGTATATGATGCTGAGTTTAGAAGAGCTATGACTTCAGGTGTATCTGAACAAGCTGCTGATGCTATGGCTAGAAATTTAGCTGCTGATAGAGCTGGGGCTACATTTGGTGTTAATGCAGCATTACTTACTCTACCTAATTATATAATGGGTCAGAACCTTTATGGTACTTTTGGTAGAAGTAAAGGTCTGATGAGAGAGATTTTGCAAACTGGTAAAGCTACTGGTACTACTGCTAAGAATATTGCAGGTAAAGCGGCAATCGGTATAGCCTCTGAAGGTTTTCTTGAAGAAGGTGTACAGACTGCTACTGAATCATACTTTACAGATTTAGATGCTAAGGTTGAAGAGAGAGGTATACTAGGTAATCTTAAAGGTGTTGTTGATAAGTATGGTGACATGCTTGGAGATACTCAGATGCACAAAGCTTGGGTACTTGGAGGTATGATGGGTAGTGTTGGTGGAGCTATAGGTGGAATTAGAGAATACAACCAAGCTAAAGACTTCGTACAAGGTACTAAGAATAAAGATGCTAAGTGGAGAAATAACAAGTTCGTTAAGAGCTTCTTAGGAGAACCTGTAGATAAGGGTATTGCTCAAATCTTTGACGAAAACCTACTATCTGACTTCACATCTGTTACTGACATTATGGATAGAAATGAAGATGGTAGTTTAAAGATAGACCCATCTAAAAATCCAGATGCTTTTGACAAATTACTTCAAGAGAAGTTAGGTAAGGATATCATGAATTATTCAAGCTTACAGCAAACTATGGCAGATGCTGTTAAGAATGAAGATGAAGATTTATATCAAGCCGCTAAAAATTTACTATCGTTTACTGGTATGAAAGATATTCTACATTCTGATGAAGCTGTAGATATATTCAAAGAAGATGTACTTCCTGCTGAAGCTAAGAGAGAAGTTGAGAAAAGAGTACAACAAGGTGGTGAAGCTAATAGAAAGTATTATGAGCAAGAGGTAGCTGATGAAATGGAGCAGAAGATTGCTATGATAGATGTGTTCAAGGACATGAACGATAACATTCATTATGCCCATAAAGACCAGTTTGATGTAAAGAATGAACCGGGAGATGAAAATTACTTCGGATTATATGAAGGTAAAGTACTTAATGCTAAATTACAGAACAGAGTATTAGACCAGACTTATAGAGATAATATGGCTAGGCTTCAAAAGCGTAGTGATAAACTTACTGATGGTAAATGGAATGAGAGTAAACTAGGTGCCTTAGCTGTAGATGACCTTATTCAAGTTAATGGTAAAGAAGGTGTATATATTGGTGGTGGTGAGTTTATAGCTAATGAGGATTTAAAGATAGATAATATCAACTCAATTGATAACCTATTGAATCCTAAGACTACTCCTATTGAAGAAGGTGCAGAAGTTAAGATGCTAAATGTTAATGAAGGTGATAAGCAAACTTACGTTACCAACTTAGCAGATATGAATAAGAATGAATTGTTACTAAGTAATCTTATTAAGAACGATAAGAAGCTTTATAATAACTCAGCCTTACAGAAAGAGTATGATACATACGTTAAAGAAGCTAAAGAAGAGCAAGCTCTTACAGAGTTTAATAACGCATTTACTGATGATAGTGTCTGGAAAGACAACACAGGTAAACTATTTAAACTTAAGAATGATGAATCCGGAGTACAGTTGTATGAAGGTGTAATGGATTCTAAAGGTAAGATTAGATATGTTAACCCTGTAGATATTGATTTGAAAGCTAAGAGTTCAGAGTTTCTACAACAGCATACTAAAGTAGATGAAGGAGGTTCACCTACAGAAGGCATCTATTACGATGAGAGAGCTGTTAAGAGACACATGACTAAACTAGTTAATAAAGATAAAGGTGAGGAAGCTAGAGTGTATGCCAACAGGCTAGACGACAAGTTCCCTATGGCTAGAAGAGCTAATAAGAGAGTACAGCGACATCTTAATAACTTAGCTAGAAAGTACCAACATAACTCTGAGATTAATAAGTTACAAGAAGAAGATACTGTATTTGAGAATAAGTACGGTAACATGTATGTAGCTAGACTAATGCCAGATGGTACTTATAAGATGGTTAAGTTAGAGGAATACAACTCTAATAAGAATATACCTGAATTTGGTAAGAAGTCTTGGAGTACTACACAGGAGAAACTAGATACAGAGTTTAGTAAGATAGCTAAGAAGAAAGACTATTGGGACTTATTCCTTATGAATAAAGCTCAGAAGGACGTGATGGACACAGTACTTGAGGCGATGGACACTAACGATGCCGACATGAGTAAGATACTCGACAACATCCAGAATATCGACAAGGAAATCACTACTCTTCTCGATAGGACTCTTACGTCAAGTGGGAGTGTAGATAAACGTTATGGGCAAGCTGCACTCAATAAAATTTTCCAGAGTGTTGAAGATTTAGAAACTGAACTTGAAATCTTAGAAGAAGATTATGAGGCTCTACAAAATAAAGCGGAGAAACTAGATAACGTATTCTATAAAGTAGAAGAATACGATGGATTAACTTTAGCTGAATCTAATGAGAAAAGAGAGGCTTTAAAGAAAAGAAGACGTGAGTTAGAGAATACTATTAAGTCATCTGAGAAGTTTATTAGTAAGTTGAGAAACTATATTAATAAAGTACTTGATAGCTTGAGAGCATTCTACAGATACTTCGTGAATCCTTTCTATGAGGCTAAGGATTTAAAACAGTACATAGACTCTTATGTACAAGAACATAAGGATGCTTTAAAACCGGGAGAGACGCTTAGTAAGTCTAAGACAATGGCTCTAAAGAATAGAGCTATAACTGCATTTGAGAATGCTGGTAAGAGAGCTGATATTAGTAAAGCTAATGTATCTAGAGCTAGAGGCTTAATGCAGCAAGCTCTTAATAATATGAAGGATGCTCAAAAGGAGTTGAATGATGTTAACGAAAATATACAAGTACTTAACAGAAAGTTTAAAGCTTATGATACTTTTAAAGAAGGTTATCCTGAAGGTACTGCACAGAAGATAGGTTCACCGAGTACTAAAAACTTAGACCCTACTTCATCTAGTGCTGTAACTGATACTAGTGATGAGATACCAGTTAGTACACCTACTGAAGCTACTAAAACTAATGCTACTCTATTTAGTAAGAATAGAGCACCTATAGATATATTTAATCCTGCTGGTAATAGTAACTTGGGTAGAACTGATAAACTTAATCCAGACCCTAATGCTGTAAAGTATGCTAAGTTCCTTAACAACGCTAATGTAGCTAAAGGTGACTATAGGATGAAAGTAGTTAAAGCTAAGGACTTGTTTTCATCAGATGAGCAACTATTCCTTAAAAATGTTGAGGGAAGGAAGTATAAGGATAAGGACGGTAAGATACGTAACTATAAATGGAATGATGTTCTGTACTCTATCGTAACGAATAAAGATGGTAAATACGTAGATGTAGATGGAAAAGTCTTGGAGAATCAAGATTTAGGTGCATATAATGTACCTAACAAGGATATCATCTATACTACCTTGGCTTTACCTACAGCTACTATATCTAGTAATGGTACTACTTTCTATAATAAGTATTACACTCCTACAGATGTAACTGGTTGGAAGCAAGCTTTTCCAGATTGGACTAGTAATCTAGCCGATAAAGTTATTTTAGAACAGGGCCCTGCACATCTTAAAGAGTATGTTGCTATGCTTACTGAGAAGTACGACTTCATCAGAGATAACATGGTTAAAGACTTGGATAAAGGTGAGGAAGTTACTATACCTATCGTAGGTAAAAGTAAAGGTGTTGTAGCTTACAACACAAACCCTCAAGATATAAGTAACTTTGTTGATAAAATGAGAGAAATCTCTCAGGCTTTAGGTAAAGATTTCAGTAAAGCTTATATAATGAAGAATATAGAGCTTAAGGTAGCTGATGAAAACACTGTTACATTTAGTGATGGTAGTACTGAGTTTGCTAAACCGGGGTATCTATATGCTAGAGATATGAATACTGGGCAGTTTTATCCTATCCAGACTAGAAACTTAGCTGAGAAAGAAGCTAAGGATATAGTAGACTTACTAGAATACTATGCTAACAGAGTTAATGCCCTTAATAGAGGAGGTACTGAGTTTAGTAGTCTAGGTGCTATGTTTAGCGAAGCTGCTAAGGTAGTGGATAAGGATGGTAACCAACCTAAACTTCCGGGAGAAGTAGAAGGATTCAGTATCTTTAGAGTTATAAGTGATAGAGTATTCTACACAGGTAACAACATGGATAAGAATGGTAACGCTATTAATAAAAATAATGATACTTCATTCTATTTCCAAGGGAATACTATTGTATATGGTAATAATAAACAACCTTTCTTAGTAGAAGGTTCTGATGGTCAGTTTAGACTTAACAGAAACTTGATAGATAATCCATCTGGGCAGTCTCTAACAGACTTCTTAATAGGTAGATTCCATCAAATTAATAAGAATAAACTTACTGATAAGAACTCTCAGACATTTATACCTACTGATATTAGTGCTGCGAAAGGTTATGTGAGTGGTAACCCTGCTAATTACAAGGAATACTTGTTAGATTCTGTTATAGAAACTAATATAGCTACTCCAGTAGCAGAAGAAGTAGAGTTTGATGGTAACAAATCTACTGAAACTGGACCAGTATTTAGAAATGTATATCCTTATGTACAGTATGGTAAGTACGGTAATGGTTATACGTACGATAAAACTGTACCTACTAGTACAACTCCACCAAGTATTATGAGTGGTTTTGTACCTACACCTGCTGAAGGTACTGGTGGATTCACATCTGTAACTGAAGGATTCAGTCTAAAGAATATGGCTCCTAATCCTGTAACTACAGAAGAAGCTGTAAAGACGGAAGAACCTGCTAAGGGATTTAGTTTAACTAATATGCCGGGACTTACATTTACTGAGGGTAACCCTGAAAGTAATACTACTAAGCCTAGTCTTAAGACTCTATTTGAAGAAGATAGTGAAGAAGAAGCGTTTAGACTTAAAATTACTGATGACTATCAGAAGGCTGATGTCGGTAAAGAGACTAAATGGGTTAGGTCCGTACTACCTGAAGGTCTACCTTTAACAGTAGTAGAAAGAATAGCTGGTGCTCATGGTATGGTTAAGAAAGGAGCTATGGTATTAGCAGAAGATATGGAGGTAGGTACTGCATATCACGAAGCTTTCCATGTAGTATCTAATATGATACTATCAAATGAAGAGCGAGCTTCTTTGTACAAGGAGTGGAAAGAGATTAATGGTAAAGATTTATCTAATGCGGAGATTGAGGAACACCTTGCTGAGGACTTTAGAGACTATATGTTAAGTGATAAAACACTTAAGTTCGCTAAAGCCCCTAACTCGAACTGGTTCTTTAACCTATTATCTACCCTAGTGGATTGGATAACTGGTAGTAAACCTGCTACTATAGATAGAGTATTTAGAAATATTTCTAAAGGTACATACTCTAATAGTAAATTAACTGATAATGGAAGTACATTTAAGAGGAACAGAAAGAGACTATTTAACTCTAATGACCCTAAGATAGGTGGACCTACATTCTTTCAAGATACTATGAGTACAATGGACTTATATGTATTCAATACTATTAGAGATATGTACCAAGATTTCTCTCTATTCTTTAACGGTAATGCTAATAATCATTTATTGTTTGATGCGTATAAGCAAGTGTATAGTAAACTTAAGTCTGAATTAGATACTTCTACACAAGAAGGTTTCGAGCGCAAGGCTGCTGGTAAAGCACATCCTTATGGATTTAAAGCTAAGGTTACTGCATTGGAGTACATATTGGATAACTTTAATACCGAAATAGTACCAAAACATCTTGAGACTCTTAGAGATTATCAGTTGTATACTAAGGAGATTAAAGACCAAGATTATTATGAGCAGTTAGCTGGTATTAATGAGAGTAACAGAACTTCTGATACTGCCTTCGATGGTTCAGATTCTTCTATTAAGATATCTCCTACAGCTAATGCAACATCTAGAATAAGATTACTATTAGCTACTATACCTCAAAAGGTAAAGATGGCTAATGGAAACTTCCAGTATTCTATCAATAGTATAGGTATGCCTTATTCAGCAGACTTCGCTACTACAGCTAAGGTGCTGATGAAAGAGGTTACTGGTGTTAAGACTCCAGAGGGATTAGCTGAAAGACTTAGAGGTCTTACTGATAAAATTCCAGGTGTTGAATACCTACTGTCTAAGGAAGGATTAGACCTAGACAATTTGACCAATCCTGATGTACCTAGTAGTGCTATAAACAATGCTAGATTCTTAGAAATAATGGAGTTTACACAACTGTATTACAATACTGAGAACAAATACTCTAGTGATGTACTATTGGAGAATGGTGAAAGACGTATTAAAGATGCTAATTTAGATACTCAGAGAGAGAAGGTAAGAAAAGAGTGGCAGGCAAATTCATATATCAACTCTATTTCAGAAGGATTTAAACAATATTATAACGAAAATAAAAGTTACAATAAAGCTGCATTTGCTAATATGTCTCTATCTGCTAATGTTAGAGAGAATCTACCACAATCCTATGTAGACTTTTTAGATATCTTAGGGATTACTATTACTAATCCTAATGATTTCTCTGCATCTGATGCGGCTTTACTAAGAGAGAAGGCCAGAAGATTACTAACTGGTATCAAAGCACCTGAAACTAGTGCTGCAAGTGTAACAGCTAATATATTCTCTAGTGATGAAATTACCAATGCCGGTAATGATATGAGTACTATAGTAGACTTGGAATATACGTACACCTTAGATAAGACTGAGAATTCTCACTTGAATCATAATGGTGAATCTGTATATAACTTCTCTACTCCTCATTACATCTCTGAGACTATGGATGCTATTAATGATGCAAGTAGTTTACAGGAACTTCTTAAGAAGTCTCCTCATTTAAGTGCAGAGATAGATTCTTACAAGAGGAATTCTCTACTACTTAAACCGGGTGGATTACTGTTTGAAGACGATGCAGAGAATGGACATCCTAAGAAGACTATAGGGGGTGTAGCAGTTACTTTCGATTTACTACTAGCAGAGAGTTCTATTAACTCTTCTAATAGTTCTAGTAAAGGTTATGATAAGCAAGTAGATGCTGAGAGATTAGCATTCGTATTATCTAGGTCTACTGACAATCAGTTTAATTTGTTAAGACCTGCTGATAAGAAACTTGAAAGATATATAAATCTATCAGAGAAACCTGTTAAGACTAGAGAAGAAGCTACAGAGCTTTTCATTGGGTACCTGAAAGATGAACTATTTAGAGCTAAACAAGCTCAGTTTAGTAATGATGGTTATAGTTGGACCAACTTAGCTAAAAACTCTAAAGGAGGTATAGCTATTGAGGCTCTTAAGAAATTCCATCCTGATGCTAAAAATAGACTTAAAGAGTTAAACAAGTTCTTAGATAGTAACGTTACATCTGAGACAGGTATTTATGATTCTGTAGAGAAGTTTGTAGAACAGGAAAGGGACTTTATTGAGCAGGCTTATATTAATTACTTTATAGATGAGGCTACTAAAACCCTACAAGACTTAGTAGACCTTAACTTAGTAACATTTAATAATAACTTCTATACTAATAATGGACTAAACTTTTCTAATAAGGATGGTCATATAGGTGTATTTACTGAACAACAGCTTATAGATTACATACAAGACTTTACATTGAATGACCTAGTTATAAATATGGAGCAACTTAAGTTATTCTTTGGTGACCCTGTGTATTATAAAGATGTTGATAACTTGTTCAAACGTCTAGGTTCTGGAGTAGGTACTACTACTAGAGCTATGGTAAGTGATTTTATTAATACTAGGTTGGAGACAGAGTTTGCTAGATTTGATAGTAAGCTTAAGAATCCTGAGAATCCTGTTATACTAAGAGATACTAATGTTGGTACTCTAAAGCCTGTAGCTAAGACTCTTATTATCGAGGATGTTACAGTAGGTCAAGAGGTACAGTCTGAAATTAAGAAGACTAGAGACGCTTATGCTAAGATAGAAGATGAAGGTGATGGTGGGTCTATCATTACACTAGATTTCCATAGGGAAATGCTAGTAAGAACAGGTAACTGGACTATGGGACCTAACTCTCATGAAGATTTGTACCAGTGGGAGATGCAGAACTACTTCTCAGAGGAGTTATCTCCTGAGATGTTCGAGAAGATATTTGGACATAAGTGGGAAAAGTTTCCACAGGTTAAAGACTCTTATACAGGTGAGCTTAGAACTCTAAAGAATAGACCTAGAAATATAGCTTTTCCATCATTGAAGCCTCTATATTATGGGCCGTATGCTGAGAAGAATGTTCCTATGGGACTATACAAGACTTCATTCACTATATTACTTCCATCTATGGTTAAGATGAAGGATACCGATGGTGAACTTATGTTTCCGAACTTAAAGGATACCTTTGAGTTTATGTACAATACTGAGACTAGTGTAGTGAGTTTCCGTTCATCTAATAAAGGTATTACTACTAAGGTTAAAAATGTAGGTACTCAGGAGAATCCTAAGTATGAATCTAACCAATACTATGATAATGATGGTAAACTGAATATAAAGAATCTAGAAGACACCGGATTATTCCAAGATACTTATACAGAGTTCTGGGGTATACAGGTTGAAACCGGATTTAAGTCTAAGGATAAAAGTATTGCAGCTAGTCAGGTTAGAAAGCAGGTTTACAGTAATCTATTTGATAGAGGTGCAAGTACTATACCTGAACTACATAAAACTGTTAATGACCTTAATAAAATTAATGACAAGTTAGCTCAGACTAATAAAGAGAAGTTCTTAGCTAAGTTAGGATTAGTAGAAAAGGATGGTAACTATACTGTAGAGAATCTAGACTCTTTGAAGGAGAAGCTTATAGATATAGCTAATAATAGAAATATGCCTAGTAATGTTGTGGAATCTATCAACAACATGTCAGAAGAACTAGGATTAGACGGTGTAGTGAATAAAGATTTATTCATACCTACTGTGTTCTCAATGTATACAAGTACAGTTATACAGCCGAAAGTAAAAGGTATGGCTGCATATCAGAATCCACCTACTTTCTTTGATGGTACTAGTCAAAGGACTAAGAATGCTAATGGTACTTTAGATACTGTTACACTAGAGTTCTATGATAAGAATGGTGATAAACCTACTAAAGACTTACAAGTATATGTAAGAAATATTTATTCAGGTTTAAACACTAAAAAATTAGCTGCAATATTAAAAGAAGCTATTGCATTTAGGATTCCTACACAGGGTCTTAACTCTATAGAATCTATTAAGATTAAAGGATTCCTACCAGACCAAGCAGGTGATGTAGTAGTAATAGGTTCAGGTATTATTAAGAAGTCCGGTTCCGATTTCGATATCGATAAGCTGTACATGTATCTACCTAATTATACTATTAACTCTAGAAATGAGCCTGTATATGTTAAGTACAAAGAATCTGATGAAGCTCTTAGGGCGGATTACAATACATACTTGAAAGAGTATGAAGGTTATGTTAGGAATACTTTCAAAGATAAGCTTTGGAGAAAGTTCTTAGAAGACAGAGATGTTGCAATGTATGAAATGCCTAAAGAGATTAAGGATAAAGTAAACTCTTTCTTAACATGGCTATTCGACAAAGCTTCAGATATAGAAGATGTAGCAGATTATGGACAATTTATAGGACAGAAGCTTAATGAAAGCTTCGATAATGTAGCTGATAACAACATTAAGGATGCCCTAGCATGGATGTTAGACGACTTAGTAGTTGAAGGTAAGAAACTTGAAGGTCTTATAGATAAAGTTAAGTCTTTTATAGACTATAAAGTATCTGCTTTAGAGAACAGAACTATTGAATTACAGAGAAAGATTATTAAGAATCCTAGTAACTTTGAGAACTTAATTAAGCCTTTAGATTCTCCTATCTTCTCAGAAATGGCTGATAAGATTTATGGTGAACTTAACAAAGGTGCTGATAGAAGTAGAGCAGATTTAACTGATGTTATTAGTAGGAAGCATTTAAATAGTGTAGCTAAGAGATTCTTAGCCTCTAAAGAAGCTGTAGGTATTACAGCACTAGCATCTACTTTCCACGTATTAGCTCAGTTACATGATATTCATGTTACGGGTAAGTACAAGAAGTATGATTCTGAGACTAGAGAATATGTTACAAGGTCTACACAGATGAATCTGACACATAATAGCACAGAGGGGGGTATAGCTCTAGGAGGTAAACAGACTGCTGATAAGACTGAAGATATTGCTTATCTACTATCTTTATGGATATCTGCTGCTGTGGATGCTGCTAAAGACCCTTATATGTTTGACTTGAATGTAAACTTGGAAACTCTTAGTGCAGTTCTTTATATGACTATGGCAGGAGTTCCAGTAGAAGAGGCTATGTACTTTATTAACCAGCCTATCCTACATGAATACATTAATGAGAAAGAGATATGGCAGAATCAGATTACTTCGAATGCTAAAGTTCCGGGACCTAAAGGTAAGCCTAAGTCTATCTATAAAAGTGATACTGAGATTATAGAAGGTCTAGTAAGTAAATATGGTGGTATAGCATTAAACCACGAGAATACTGAGCAGTTTAAGCTAAGTGACTTGAAAGGATTTAAAGCTGACCAAGTAAATGTACTAAGTGACTACTTAAGATATAAAGATGTTTCTAACAAATTGAGAGTAGGAATACAAGGGGTATCTTACGATACTAATAGTGCAGGTAAGAATACATACGAACTTCTACTTAGATTATTCACTACTAATAAAGTATTAGAAGACCAAGTAGATGGTGTACTTACTCTAGGTAATTACAACAGACTGCTATCAGATAATACAGGATTAGTAGGATTCGCTAAACCATTCTTTGAGCAGACTAGAGACTTGTTAAAACAACTGTCTCCTGTATTCAAGGTTAGTTTAGAAGACCCGAACCTTAGAAATCTGATAGAGTATGTTACACATATGTACGGTGCTGAAGAGTTGAACTACTCATTTGATAGAGTAAGTAAGATACTTCATAGACTAGTGAATGGTTATATGTCTTACCATGTTGCATCACAGCAATATGATAAGAGTGTAGATACATACGAAGCTCCGGAGAATACCTTAATTGAGTCTGTAGATAGACTAATGAAACCGGGAGCTAATAAGATGACTTCTGCCGGACAATTACAGAGACTACAAAATGTATTCAGAGAATTCGACAAAGTAGCTAGTGGTAAGATTACACCTAGCGAATTTAAAGTGAATGGACAGTCTGTAAGTGAGGGTATCTATAAGAGCCTTAAGAAGGTATATATGGAGTACAGAGATAACGAGTTCCTTAGAGCTTTAGTACCTATACTAGCTAAGGACTCTAATAAGACTTACGACCATATCATTATTAGGAATAAGAAACTTGATAATAAGACTATTGATAGGTATAACCTAGAATGGGAAGCTCTTGAAAGCTCTAGTATTAAAGAGATTAGAGAACTTGCTAGTGACCTTATCAAGGTGAATATGTTACAGAGTGGTCTTGTACCATCTCCAACTAACTACATGAAGTTCATGCCGGAAGATAGATATAGAAAACTGCTAGAATCTACTATGAAAAATGGTAGGGCTAACGAGTTCTCTTTAGATACATTCTTAATGGAGTTCATGATAGATAATAGTAATGGTCCTGATATAGTTCCAGCTAATTTTGCTAAAGGTAACCTACCTTTCTACAAGAAAGTTAAATATAAAGAGGAATATGAAGGTAGACATAACCCTGATAGAGAAGAAGCTAAATCTGCTGGTAAAAATATCTACGAACTAGTGCCTCTAATTATGGCTTCTTTAAGAGAAACTGATGCAGATGATGCTATTATAAACGATGCATTTGATGATGTCCTATTCTATAAAGACTTTGTTGAAGGTATAAATATGAGTATCTTTGGACGAACTAGTAGTAAATTTATACCTACTATAGAGAGGGAAGCTGGCCAAGTATTTGGAGGAAAATTTGAATCTCAAGCTAGTGTAGAAGAATTGAATAATCAGTATACTGATGTACTTGAAGAGTGGAATAAATTAGATACAGATGAAGGTATCCAATTAGATACTGAAGATGTTAAGAAAGGTAATGAGTATAAATCACAATGTTAAATAATATACTATGGCAGTAAAGTGTCCTAACTTATCTGACGAAGGCGTAAAGAAAGATTTCCTAGAACTACAAGAGTCTCTAGGAACTTTCGCATACGTTGTATGGGATGAAAATAATGGTAACCACATAGATAAAGCTCCTAATGGTAAACCTAGTGAGCTATTCAAAGATTTACTAGATTATTCTAATAGTAGAAGAGATGCTATTAGACTGAAAGCTAGAGCATTTGGAACTAAATTTAAACAGAAGTTCGGAGATTGGACTGTTGGTGAGGCTACAGAACTTGTAGACCAGAATGGTGAACCTCTATCTTTCTATTTAGGTAATACAGCTATAGCTGCTGAATCTGTTATAGCTAAGGTATTAGATAGTGAACTACGTAACAAATCTGCTTCAGAGATTCAAACTATTGAGAAGTCTTTTGATACGTATATGGAAAGTCTTAAAGAGGTTAATGACCCTACTATACAGAAAGTATTGGAAGACTCCGGTAATGACTGGAAAGGTATAGTAGTAGAGGCATTTACTAATAGGGCTTTCGCAGCATCTCTAAACAATATTAAAATAGAGGATGATGTAGAATCTACAGAAAGTAAAAGCTTTTGGCAGAGACTTAAAGAACTTGTACTCGGTATTATTAGTGACGACTTTACTAAATTTGAAGAGCTTCAATCTATTGTAGAAGAGTTCTTTGAGATTAGTGACCAGCAAATTACAGACCAACAGGTTAGTTTCGCGAAAAGTAATGACCTTAACATGAAAGTAGCGAGTTTGTCTTCAATCAAGAGTCCTACCCTAAGTGATGCAATACAAAATACGGATACCGCATTAAGTCAATCAGCTAAGTCGAAGCTGTTCAGAGAACTAGATGCAAAGCTTAAGGCGTTCTTAAGTGATGTAGGTGTAATCTATAAAGGTACATTCGATACATTACTAGATGACGATGGTAAACCTATGAGTGCTATAGCTAAAGCTGATTTAGTTGCTAAGGTTGTGGAAGTAGTAGAGAATAAGAGGGACATTAGTACTCTACCAGAGGAAGCTGCTCACGTTCTTATAAAACTATTAGACCCTAATGGTAGGTTATATACTACTATGATGGATAAGATAGTTAACTTTGATATCTATGACAGTGTTAAGGAAGCTTACGGTACTATATATAATGGTGACGAAACTAAAATTAGAGAAGAAGCTATAGCTAAATTGATAGCTGCACATGTACTTAATGAAGCTCCTTTAGAGGAAAGTGCTAGAAATGAATCTATCTTTAAAAGATGGTGGAATCAAGTGTGGGATAAGATTAAAGGAATGTTTAGTGACACTACAGCTACGGCAATATCTCCATTTGTAGAGAGTGCTAAGATACTACTTAGTAACAATACTGAAGGACTTAATCTAATTGAAGATGTATCTGCTGAAGCTATTCAGAAAGGATATAAGCTAACTTATTACCAAACTAGTAGTGAGACTCTAAGTGAAAGGAATAGACTTAGTACAGAGTTTAAAAACAATAAGATAGTTGCTGCACCTGATGGTAATGGTTACGTAACATTAGATAGTAAACCTGTACTTGACAGGGTATCTAATTATGTTAAGGAGTACTACTATCAAGTATTCAGGAACTCTGAAATGGAGGAAGATGCTGCATCTACTATAGCAGCAGATAAAGGTACATACATTCATAAGATGGCCCAGTTGATAATGAAAGATATTATAGCTGGTAAGAGTGTAAACACCTTACTAAACTACAGTAACTTCGAAGAGTACAGAAGAGTAGCTACTAGAGAGATGACTGTCGAAAGTAACTATACTCGTGATGAAACATTCGCACAGTTGACAGAGGCTCAGTATCAAGAAATCGTCTCTGGCGTTAGCACTCTTTATTCGCAGATACAGCAGAACACGAATCTTTTAAACGAGTCTACAGGACAAGATATAAAACCTGAAATATTTACTGAATTAATGCTATATGATGCTAAGAAGGATTTGGCTGGTACAATTGACCTTCTAGTATTATATCCGAATGGTGCTGTAGGTATCTATGATTATAAGGGAATCCAGTTTAAACAGTTTGGAACAGAGACGGAGGATTTACCCTTCTATAAACTAGATGCCTACGACATTCAGTTAGGTAAATATAAAGAAATACTTAGAGAAGTATATGGTGTTAAAGAATTTGCAGAGAGTAGGGTAGTACCTATTAATATGCAGATGAATAAGAAAGATGGTGAAATACTTGAAGCCGGCTTTAAGAAACTTGAATTCGGTAAGAAAGGTACTAGAGATTATCTAGAACAACTTCCTGTTGCTGGTGAACTTACATTAAGTAAAGGTCTTAATGAATCTCTTACTAAGATGATGAATCTTAGAAATAGTCTAAAGAAGAGATTGAAGAAAGACTACACTAATTTGAAGTTGAAGGAAAGGGTTAATAAGCTTAATAGAATTATAAAGAAGATACAGCTAGAGAAGGATGTAGAGTATGTATATAGAGAGATAGCTAAACTTTATGATGAATTTGATAAGAGAGAGTTAGCTTCTAGTGAGTCTCCTGATTACATGGATGTAGACACATTAGCTGAGTTTTTAGAGTATAGAGAATACTTAGAAGCTTTTGTAGATTTTTCTGTAAATGCATCTGATTTCCTTAAAGAGCTAACTGAAGAAAAGCCGGGACTTGAAAAGAGTATGAGACAGATTCCTCACTTCCTGGATACTATGAAGAAGAGGATTGATAATAAACTAATAGAACATGTTAATACTATTGATAGTACTGATATCAGAGCTGATGTAGTAGGTACTGATAAGTTAGGTAGATTGTTTAAGCAACTACATGATTTCAATCAGCCCATGTTCAAGAAGATGGCTAAACTTGTAGAGATAGCATCTGAAGGTAAACGTCAAGCTATTAATCAGTTAGTAGAAGATATATCACAGAAGCGTGATAATCTGGAAGAATGGGCCGGCAAGAATGGATTGACTCTATACGATGCTTACAGAAAGTTATTAAATGACCAAAAGAATTTAGTATCTCAATTTGAAACATCATATTGGAATGACTTCACCAAAGCAAAAAAAGACGGAGACGTTAAATGGATTACAGCTAATACTACTCTCAATACTGAAGAGATGGAAAGAGATAGACGAGCTTACTTTAACGTGTTGGATAAAGAGTATATCAACGAAAAAGACTTCGAATTAAGAGAGTCTAAAAAGAATACTTGGGATAACAAGTTCAACTTTGTAAGTAATCCTAAGTCAGCATTAGCACATAGGTATAATCCTTATGTACAGTTAAAAGATAATCCAGCTAGATACTCTAAAGAGTACAAATATGTCTATGACAAAGGTAATGAGCCTCTTAAGGAGTTTTATGAGACTATTATAGACTATAATAGACAATTTAATGATATGCTAGATAAGCCTGTTAGACAAGGTTTTGTAGCTGAAATAAAGCAAGATACTGTAGATAGATTTGCACAAGTAGGCTTTGCTCATGCAGCCAAGTTTAAGCAGACTATACTAAATAACCTACAGGTAAGAGAGTATGATATCTCTGAAAGAGAGATTGATGCTAATGGAAAGATTGTGCCATCAGTACCTCTATTATACACAGATAAGCTTAATATAAAATTGAGTCCATCTGAAATGAATAAAATTGACGAGGAAGTTAAAGCCGATGGATATGAAGAAGGTTCTTACATGTATAAAAATGAACTCTCTAAGAGAATAAGAACAGCCGAGTATAAGAAAGGTAATGAATCCAAGTCTATTGATTTAACAACTAGTCTAGTACTATTTGCTGAAACCGCATATACTAACAAATTCTTCACTGACTCTGAACAAACTATTAAGGCTTTACAAACTTTAGTTCATAATAAGGTAGCTGACACTCAAGTAGTAGATGCTACTGGTAAGAAAGTTATGGATAAGATACGTAACCAAGCTGTTAAAAGTCTTGGACTTACTAAAGATGATGTAGAAGCGTTTGATAAATTTGTAGATATATATTGGTACGGTGTAAATATAAGTCACGAGTTGTTTACATGGACTAGAGGTAGAAAACTAGACGAGAATGGTAAAGTTATACACGAAGGTGTAACTTATTCCGGTAATAAACTTGTAGAGATGGTTATGAGTTATACCTCTACTAAGTCTCTAGCATTTAAGCCTATCCTAGCTGCTGGTAACGCAATTGGTATTATGACTAATACCTACATGATTGGTGCAGAGGGCCTATACTTCAATGAGAAGCAACTTAGAAACGCTAGAAATCTGGTATTCGGGTCAGCTCTTAAAAAGGGTTCTAAAGCTGTTGCGGCAATTAAATTTTTTGAACCCTCCGCACGTAATCTTACTTATGAGAAGGCTAACAATCTGTCTGGTAGTAAATTAACACAGTGGCTTACTATGGATACTGCGTTTATATTGCATAAGAAACCGGATGATGCTGTTGATGCCATGATACTTATATCTATGATGCAGAATTATGGTATGGGTGCAGATGGTAAGGTTAATAGATTACAGAAGCTTCCTAAAGATACTAAGTCTCTGTGGGATATAGCTGAGTTTGATGGGAATAAATTTAGTATTCCAGGATTTACTCAAGAACAGGTTACTGAGCAGTACAATAGATTCAGAAGAATGGTACAAGCTGCTAGTACGAAGATAAAAGGTAGTATACCTGACCAGAATAAGAGTTTAATAGGTTCTACTATGGAAGGTAGAATACTTATGCAATTCAGAAGTTGGATTCCGGGACTAGCTGCTACTAGGTTCAAAAGAATTAGCTATGACCCAGAAATGGAGGAATTGGATGTAGGTAGAGCTAGAGTTTTATTCGGTGAAATAGCTCGTTCTAGAAGCCTTAAAGATGCTTTGAAAACGTTCACTACACTTCTAGGAGAAATGATGATTTCAGCTCCGGGTATTTCTAGGTTTACAGGTAGCAGAACTTTATATGCTAGGGGTCAAAATGAATCTGCACTCAAGTTCTATTATGAGAAGTTTTTAGCTGAGAATCCTGAATTAGCTGACGAGGTTAGTATGGACCAATATGCTGAACTTAGGCAAGCTAAACTGAAGGGAATGGCTAAGGAATTATCATTACTATTTTCATTCATCGCACTCACATCGATGTTAAAGTCTATGATTCCAGATGAAGATGAAAGTGCTATACAGCAGAACTTTGCTAGAAATACTTATAGGATATTTAACAGAGGACTATTGGAGTTACTATTCTGGTTCGACCCAACTACAGTATCTCAGATTATGGATAAGCCTGTAGTATCCTTCAGTGCTTTTACTGATATAGCACAATGGTTAGGTAATACAATAGATGTTACTAGGGATTTATTCTTAGATGTAGATGACCCTACAAGAGCTGTAGGTAGTAAAGGTAAGAAAGATAAAACTCCTTTATTCTATAGAACTTCAGGAATGGTACCAATGGTAAACACTGTATACGATTGGTTAAACATTTGGGATAAACCTTTAAGATAGCCAGCATAAAAAAAAGAAGCCTGCGCAGAGCAGGCTTTTACTATTTAAAAAATAAAGTTTCTTTTACATCAGCCATAGTAGTTTCAAATTTAGACATACCATTCTGTTCAGCATACTCTTCTCTACTTATTCCGGGTTCCCAGTTATCTACACCACAAGATTGTAAGTAAAGTAACTCAGTTTCTGCATTGTCTAATTCTAAATATTTAGATATAGTTATTAGTACATACGCTTTATCTACAGGCATAGATTGTACCTTATCTTTACCAAAGGCGTTATACTCTTTGTCAAGTTTATTTTTTATATCTTCAGAGAGTATAGGATTATCTTTTTGTACTGATAGTGCATAGGCAAATAAAGCTTTACGTGCGTGAGGGTCTTTGTCTAACCTTAATACAAAGTAATCTGCATTAGGGTCTGTAGGTTCTCCAGAGGCTTTAGAAACTAT
>PJEL010000668.1_pt1 | contig 39924 bp, 31 predicted proteins | sample 1853271 | NCBI WGS metagenome assembly PJEL01 (sample SAMN08108733, study PRJNA415343) | Invertebrate metagenome, whole genome shotgun sequencing project. | host: Globobulimina | place: Sweden: Gullmar Fjord | collected 2015-08
CCATTTTCTTTATCTTGTCCATATGATTCTGTTGTGATGATCGTACATAATATTGATTTTCATCAAAGTATGAATATGAAATATATGACCAGATTAAAAGAGGGTTAAAATGTTAAAAAGAGTTAAATTTAAGAAATTACATGAGAGTGCTATATTACCAACATATGCTTGTCCAGGTGATTCTGGTATGGACCTGTATGCTTGTCTTGATAATATGAATTGGTCATCTGATGTAGATGAAAAAGATTACCATATTATTGTTTTACCGGGAGAACGTGTTTTGATTCCAACAGAATTATCTGTAGAACTTCCAGAAAAATATGAAGCACAAGTGCGATCTAAGTCCGGGTTGGCTTTAAAACGTGGAATTATCGTATTAAATTCACCAGGCACAATAGATTTTGGTTACAAAGGTAAAATTGGAGTTATAGTAATAAATACTGATCAAAATAATTCATTTACTATTAAAAATTATATGAAAATATCTCAGTTGGTGGTTAAACCCATAGAACAATTTAAAATTGAAGAAGTTGATGAACTTAGTGAAACTGTCCGTGGAAGTGGTGGGTTTGGCCATAGTGGGGAATAAATAATGAAAAAGATGGTAGTAGGTTTTATTTTTGATCATATAGATAAATTGGTGTATTTAATTGAAAAGAAAAGACCGAATTGGCAAGCAGGAAAACTAAATGGCATCGGAGGTCATGTAGAAAAAGGTGAAACCAGTTTTAAAGCTATGACTAGAGAATGTTATGAAGAAACCGGAGTTGAAATTTTAGATTGGAAACATGTTTGTGTAATAAAGGGTGATAATTTTCATTTAGATGTTTTTACAAAATTACTTGATTGTGATGTAAATTTAAATACAATGACAGATGAACATGTTGATTGCTATTATGTTGATCGGTTATATTATGAAAATACAGTTTCAGATGTGGAATTTTTAGTTCCTTTGTGTCGGGAATGTTTATTTAGTAATAACTTTTTTAGATCAGTGTGTTTTAAATACTAGGAGATTTATGAAACGAAGCGACAAATTAGCATGGAAAGGTATAGAAACAATTGGCATTGGCGTAATAAATCCGAGGCCATGTTGGAAAGTTTCTGGCACCCCAGAACAAATGAGAGAATTTTTAAAACATATTAGAGATACTGATCCTGATTCTTTGACTCAGGAACAAATTGACGAAATAGATGGGTGGGATAAAGAATGAAATTTTATATAGCAACAGGATTGAAAAATTTTGAAAAACATAATATAGTTAGAGATGGATTATTAAAACTTGGGCATGAAATAACTTATGATTGGACAATACATGGTTCTGTTAAAAATAAGGGAATAGAAGAATTACAAGAAAAAGGAATGCTTGAAGTAAAGGGGGTAAAGGATGCAGATTTTGTTGTTGTTTTGCTTCCTGGTGGTCGTGGAACTCACTCGGAACTTGGAATGAGTATAGCGTTAGGGAAAAAAACAATAATATGGGCACGAGACGAAGATGAAGATTTTTTTAAAGCGTGTGATAAGACTTGTATTTTTTATCATCTTGTAAAACAAATAATTGGAGATGAAGATATTATACCTCAGATGATAGATAATTATATTTTGTGTGGAAAAACATAATTAAAATAGAATAAATCTATTAATAGTGTAGCATTAAGGTGTATCTTTGGGATCTGAATGTCCGCAGGTTTATCCTTTGGGATTTCTTTTCAGATTCGCAGATGGCACTGGACCAAAAATAAATTGGTTTGACTTGGGAAACTTGTCCTCCTCCGCGTCAAACTTGAAATATAATGCCAAATGTGAATTAAAAGGAGAAAAAACAATGGAATTTATAGCCAAACTTGCGAAAGAAACATATGACTTTAATAAAGATAAAGAAACTCACCTACTTATAGAGTTAGAAGCCCCAAAAGTAAAATTAAGTGAAAAACGCTCACCTATTTGTGTAATCCCTGTATTAGATGTTAGTGGATCAATGCATGGTTCTAAATTAGATTACCTCAAAAAAGCTTGTCGTAAACTTATTGATCATCTTGCGCCTGGTGACTTTGCAGGAATCGTCGCATATGACAGTTATGTACATGAAGTAGCTCCAGTTAGAGAAGTAACTCAAGAACAAAAAGAAATTTTAAAAAAGGAAGTTGCTAAACTGCGAGCTGGTTCTGCTACAAATCTGTCTGGCGGATTACTTAAAGCATTAGAATGGATTAATAACACCGACTTACCAGATAATACCATATTAAGAGTCATTCTATTCACTGACGGACAGGCAAATACAGGTCTTCGTGGAAAAAATCTTATTAAAATGGTCTCTAAGCAGAAAAATAGAGCTACTATATCTGCATTTGGATTTGGAAATGATTGTGATCAAGAAATACTTGCTGATGTTTCCTCCAAAGGAGAAGGAAATTATGCCTTTGTAGACTCAGCAGATGCTGCTCTTTCAGCGTTTGGAAAAGAACTGGGCGGCCTCATAACTACGTATGCCCAAGATATTAAAATAAAAATATCCCCAGACAAAAATAATGAAATTATTGAAATTTTAAATGATGAAGATGTTTCAGAAGATGGAAAAACAGCTGTTATTAGACTTCGTGACATTCTTGGAGAAGAAAAGAAATGGATTGTCGCCAAAGTAAAATTGAGTCAAGTTGATAAACCATTTCCTCGTAAAGTTAATGCATTTCAAATTCAAACAGAATTTGTAGATAGAGATGGAAAAACTCAAAAATTAAATAAGCATTCAATTAAAGTAAAGTTTTGTAAAGCTGGCGGAGAAAAATCGGAAGAAAATTGTGATGTCGTACTGCATAGAGATAGATTATTAGCAGCAAAAGCTCAAGAAATGGCAGAAATACATGTTAAAAATGGAAATTATTCCATGGCTCAAAATGTATTACAAGAATGTGCTTATAATGTATCAGATTCTAATGTTAAAGGTGTTTTGGGAGATATTACTGCAAATTATTGTAACGCATCAAATTATGCTGGGAGTCGTGGCCTTTCTAATTCTGTGAAAACTGCTTTAAGAGGTAAAAGGATGTCATATGCATCCGGGGCATCTACGCGTTTATGTCGCGAAATAGGCGGAGTTCAAAGTTCTACTGCTATAGACGAGATGGAAGCAGAATTTGTGGCGGAAGATAGCGAAACTATTGTTGATTATGGAAGCGGAGAAAATAAAATTTCTATACATACGAGTCCCGATAGTGATGAGTTAACTGCATATATCCCTGCATCCGATGCGGGTTCTATTACCGTTACAACCTCAGCAGATTCTAATGTTTTTATCCCAACAACAACTACTCCAGGTCATAAATCTTTACCAAAAGAAGAAGAAAAAAAATCTACCACCAAAAAGCGGACGAAAAGGGATTGGTAATCAGATATGTATTATAATCAAACAATGACACATTATTGGTATCCCATACATGAATTTTATTGTTCAGAGTGTGGTGTAGATCTGAGACATTTTAGACATCTTTATGGATGTAGTCAATATGTTTCCCTTACTGTATACACTCCTCCATATCCAGATGTAATATGGTATTATGTGAGTGATCCTCCTTATCCTTCTTATCATTCTAAACCAAAATTAGAAAAGAAGAAATCTGATAGAGATTGGTAAAATAAAAAACTCCTGGCCCTAAATATTATTTAAATACCTCCATAATATCAATTGGCTAGGAGTTTTATTAATAATTTATTATATAATATGACCAAAAATGAAATGTTTTTAATAAAATTGGCAGACGAATTAGACCTTGAGGGTAAATTTTTTGAGGCTGGGGTATTAGATGAAGGCTTTGAAGAATTTTTAAAGCTGCTTGAGGAAGGTGATTTGGATTTCGATTTTACCTTCTCTGCTGGTCCGAGAGGACCTGGGCCATATTCTAATAGAGGAAGAGAAACATCTTCGTATAGTGTGTAATATAAAAAATTAAATTAGCCTCGCCTGCCATGTGTAGGAGGAGATCTCATGCCGTTTATCAATATATGATAAGCGGCATTTGCATTTTGAAAGGAGCGATAATGTCAATAGTTTATGTTGATGAAGTCGGCATGAGTAGTATATTCTCATGTCTTGCTTGTTGTTGTGTTGTAGGAAATAATAAACAAATTAAAGGGGTTAAAGATTCAAAAAAACTTACCAAGAAGAAAAGAAGTATTTTATATCCAATATTACAAAAAGAATTTGTTCATGCATTTGGTTATGCTTCTCCAAATAAAATTCAAACCAAAAATGTATTTTGGGCAAGAAATGACGCTATGCGAATGGCTGTTTTGAAGTTGGTTAAAAAAGGTGTAAAAGTAGATAAAGTTATTATTGATGGGAAACATAAACTACAAAATCTTGATATTGAGCAAGAAAGTGTAATAAAAGGAGATGATAGAATTTTTGAATTGGGTGTAGCATCTGTATTAGCCAAAGTAAAACGAGATAACATGTTGAAAGAACTATCTAAAATAGAAAAATATAGTTACTACGACCTCCAAAATAATGCAGGTTATTATACTAAAAAACATAGAAGAGGTATAATTTTATATGGACCAACGGAATTACACAGAAAAAATTTCGCATTTTTTAGATATTCTTTATATTGTCATAATAAATATAAAGAGTTTTTAAGTCAAGGCAAAACGGTTGAAGATTATTTTCAATACGAGGAAGATCAAGAAAAAATTGCTGGAAAATCATTTTATGCATTATGGAAAAATGGTGCAGAGGATTTATGGAAAGAGATTCCATATGGACAAGGAGGTTAATTATGGGTATGAGTGCTGATGCGCAGTTATTTTATGGAGTTCTTATAAAGGATGAGAATTTTTTAAATGAAGATAATGATTGGGATTGGGAAAAATTATATATGTCTAAATTGGGTTTTAAAGAGCCTGATTATTATAGTGAAAGAGAAAAGTATGAAGAATGGAGTGATAAGAAAAGAAAAATTATAGAGGAGTTAGATGTTTCAATAGAAACGCATAGTTATGGTGAAGAGCCGATGTATGTTGTGTGTATTAAAACATCCCTTAAAACTGCTTGGTTAGGAGATCCAATACGAATTTTCAGTTTGGCTTTTGATTATTCTTGGGCTGAAAAGATTAAAAAGTTCTGTGATATTATGGAATTAGAAATTAATAATGAATGTGGTTGGTGGATGTGTAGTTGTTGGGGATAAGGAGCAAAATTATGAAATGTACGACATGTAAAAAAACTATTATCAAAGAAAAATATTTTCCTTTCTGTTGTGAGCGTTGCCAATTACTGGACTTATACAGTTGGTTTTCTGAAGAATATTGTATAGTTGAGGATTTGCCGGAAATCATATGGGATGAAAATCCAGAAAAGTTTTGGAGGAATGATGACTGATTCAGAAAAAGTTGATAAATATCTTGCCCTTTTGTCCTTGAGAAGTACTTGGGGAAATAGAGAAAGATTATTTCGAAAGACGATTGAAGAGCTTGGTGAATATGCAGAAGCTATTGAGTACGATAACGGATCAACGGCCAAAGTTCGTAAATTTGAAGGAAAAGTGACACCACAAGAAAAATTACACGAAGAAATTTGTGATGTTGCGATGATGGTGCTTGCGCTTGCTCGTCATGATGGGCTGAAAACTGATGATGTGTTAAGAGCTATTCATGAAAAACTAGCAGACAAAGAGAGAATTTGGGGAGACAAGAGTGACAAAAAATAATGATTATAATGAAATTACCGTTTTAAAAGGTTTAGAAAAAGTTCGTAAGAATTTTGGCATGTATGTGGGGAACCATGAATCGGGTCAGGGTCTGCATCATTTATTATGGGAAGTTTTAGATAATTCTGTTGATGAGTATATGGCTGGATTTTGTAGTAAGATTGTTGTAGTATTACATAAGAATGGATCTTGCAGTGTTGAAGACAATGGTCGTGGAATACCAATTAAGTATATGAAATCTGAAAAGAAAACCGCATTAGAGGTAGCTCTTACCGAATTACATGCTGGTGGTAAATTCAGTGATAGTAAGAGTTATAATTATTCTGGTGGACTCCATGGTGTTGGAATTTCATGCGTAAATGCTTTATCTAGTAAATTAGATGCTCTTGTTAGAAGAAATGGTAAAGAATATACTATATCTTTTTCAAAAGGTATTAAAACTGAAGATTTTTCTGAAAGAAATATTAGAAGTAAAGTATCAGGAACTATTATAAGATTTGTTCCAGATCTTTCTATATTTAAGAAAGTTATAAAATTTGATGCTACGATTATAAAAGCTCGCTTAAGAGAATTATCTTTTTTATGTAGTGAGTTAAGTATTGAATTTATAAATGAATTTAAAAAAGAAAGGGCAGTTTTTAATAGTCAGAATGGTTTATCCGATTTTATTAAAGAATTAAAAACATCGGAACTTCTTGATATTCCATTAGTATTCACGGAGACTAAGAATAGAATTTTTGTGGATATATCTCTTCAATGGTCAGCGGACAGCGAATCTGAAATATGTAGATGTTATACCAACAACGTTCCTAATATGGATGGTGGCTCTCATATGCTTGGATTTAAAACTGGTATGACTCGCACTATAAATAATTATATAAATAGTTCAGATTTACCAAAAACTCTGAAGGTTTCTTTGTCTGGGGATGATATTCGCGAAGGGTTGGTTTCTGTAGTTAGTATCAGACATCCTGATCCAAAATTCAGCTCTCAAACAAAAGATAAGTTGGTATCTGAAGATGCAAGAACTGCTGTTGAAAGTGTAATATCTGATAAACTTATGCGCTATTTGGAACAAAATCCGGCTATGGCGAAAAAGATTGTTACCAGTTGTATAAACGCATATAAAGCCCGTGAGGCAGCACGTAAGGCACGCGAAGCTGTTAGAAAGTCATCTATGAGTTCTGGGGGATTGTTGCCTGGAAAGCTTGCTGATTGCCAAGAAAGGGATCCCGATAAATGTGAGCTGTTCATTTGCGAAGGGGATAGCGCCGGAGGATCATGCAAGCAAGGCAGAGATAGAAGATTTCAGGCTATTTTACCTTTGCGTGGTAAAATATTGAATGTTGAGAAAAGTGAATTCAGAAAAATGATGTCTAGTGAAGAAATAACCAATTTAATCAAGGCTATAGGTGCTGGGATTGGTCGCACTTTTAACCCTAAAAAAATTCGTTATGGTAAAATTATACTTCTGATGGATTCAGATGTTGATGGTGCTCATATTAGAACGTTATTATTGACTTTTTTCTTTAGACAGATGCCTCAATTAATAATGAATGGAAATATCTACATAGCTCGCCCACCTTTATTTAAAGCTGCAATCCGTGGAAGATCTAATTACCTCTTAGATGAGAAAGAATTAGCTGTATTTATGAATAATTTGGATGACAAAACTAAAAAAATGGTTAAATTGCAGAGATATAAGGGATTAGGAGAAATGAATCCTGGTCAATTATGGGAAACTGCAATGGATCCAGAAGTTAGATCTATGTCCCAAGTTACTATAGATAATCCCATTGAGGCCGATAAGATTTTTTCAATATTGATGGGAAATCAGGTTGAACCTAGAAAAGATTTTATCATAGATCATGCTCTTAACGTAAGTCGCTTAGATATATAAAATTTCCCCTCATGCCGTATCTATCAATAATTGCAGATATTATAGAATATCTACGCTTAAAGATGGAAGTACGGCATGAGGAGAGTAGTTAAATGGTTACAGCAGCAATTAAAATAAATGGCGTTCTCGGTAGTCGTAGCGATCTTTCATTAGGTTCTATTACATTATCAAATAGTGATGATACTGGAGTTTCCACCTGGTTATGGGAACTTGTGTCTACTCCGCCAGATTCTAGTGCTACATTAAGTTCTATAAGTGCATCTTCACCAACTTTTACAATTGATTTGGTTGGTTCATACTTAATACAATTAACAGTTAATAATTCAGTGATAGATAGAACAATTGCGGCTGTTGTAACAACATATCTTGGTATGAGAATTCCTGCGACACGAGAGGCATTAGAATTTGATGAAGACTGGAATATTACTGGTTGGTCAGCAGCAATGTATCAGGCGTTTACTGCGATTGATGGTGATGGTTATGTTAGATTACCACTAGCTAGTGGTAATCCAGACACCTCGTTGGCTGATGGATATTTATACTCAAAAGATGATAGTGGTGATGTTGAATTATTTTATTTAGATGCTGCCGGAAATGCAGTTAAAATCACACAAGATGGCTATGTTAATGCCATGACAATTGGAAATACACTTGACCAAGCATATGACCAAGGTGGTGCGGGTGTTGGAAGAACGATTACCGCCGACTCTGGAGCTGTACAGATTAATGCACCCAATGATCAAGCATTAGATATTGATGGATATATTTCTTTAAATGAAACATCTGACCCTGGTGTTTTAGGTAACATTGGTTCAATTTACGCAAAAGATGATAGTGGTGATACAGAACTTTATTACTTAGATAATTCTGGAAATTCCGTACAGATCACGAAAGATGGTTACGTTAACGCTGCTGGGTCTGGAGCTACAGTTTTTACAGCTCTATTTGATGTTCCATCCAGTTATTCTGGTATGTCTGGATATTATGTTAGAGTAAATTCTGGAGAAACAGCATTAGAGTTTGTTCAGGATAATTTTCTTGATGGATATCTAAAATTATCAGAAACTTCTGGTGATCCTGTTGCCGCATCAAATGATGGTTATCTATATACAAAAGATGATTCCGGTGATACGGAACTTTACTACTTAGACGATTCGGGTAATGTTGTACAAATTACAAAAGATGGTTTAGTAAATATAACTATTCATACCGATAATACAAATAACCCTCATGCCACTGATATTGGGAACCTTGGAAGTGGCACTTTAGCAGAATTAAATTCTATTGTTACCGACGCGACATTAATTGATTCAACATTGTTGGATAGTTACGCTTTAGAATCTGCTTTAACTTCTCACACAAGTGATACAAATAATCCTCATGCCACTGATATTGGTAATTTGGGTAGTGGCACTTTAGCTGAACTTAATGCTATTGTTACCGACGCAAGATTGATTGACTCAACATTGTTGGATAGTTATGCTACACCAGATGTTGTAGATGGGTACGCTTTAACTTCTGCTTTAGACACCCATACGGGTGATATAAATAATCCTCATATTACCACATTAGATAAAGCGTATGATGGTTTTGGACCCGGTTTAGGTAGAACAATAACAGCCGATACTGGTGCGGTTGCCATTAATGCATCCGGAGATCAAGCATTAGATTTAGATGGATATATTTCTTTATCTGAAATAATTGATCCTGGAGCTTTAGACAACACTGGCTCAGTTTACGCAAAAGATGATTCTGGTGATACAGAACTTTATTACTTGGATAATTCCGGAAATGCTGTACAAATAACAAAAGATGGTTACGTAAATGCTGCTGGAAGTGGTGCGACAGTTTTTACGGCCTTAACTGATACTCCATCAAGTTACTCTGGTATGTCTGGATATTACGTTAGAGTAAATTCTGGAGAAGATGCGTTAGAGTTTATTCAAGACAATTTTCTTGATGGTTATTTAAAATTATCAGAAACTGATGGTGATCCAACAATTTCAGCAAACGATGGGTATGTATATACTAAAGATGATGGTGGTGACACAGAGCTTTATTATTTTGATGCTGCCGGTAATGCTGTACAAATAACAAAAGATGGAGCAGTTAATGCTTCAGGTGCAGGTAATACTTTAGACCAAGCATATGACCAAGGTGGAGCTGGGGCAGGAAGAACTATTACAGCGGATTCTGGAGCTGTACAAATTAACGCTTCTGGCGCACACGCATTGGGTATTGATGGATATATGTCTTTAACTGAAACTACTGATCCAAGTGCTTTAGTAAATATTGGAATGGTTTATGCCAAAGATGACGGGTATGAAAGAACAGAATTATTCTATATGGATAATTATGGTAACCCTGTACAAATCAGTACCGAAGGATTTTTGGTTGGATATAACATATCAACAAGCGATACTGGAGAACCATCTGGATTTCCAAATGTGACCTCTACTGATATGTCATTTGTTAATGGGTCTCGGGAATTTATTATTGCTCCAACATCCAGTTCTTTCTATTATTTTAATCAAGGTAGAAAAATAGTTAAAAATTCTTCAGAGTCAGTCATTTTAGATAATACAAATGGTGCCTGGTACATTTATTATGATTCTACAAACACGTTAACAGCTAATCAGTCTGCTTGGAGTCTTAAAACTGATGTACCTGTAGCCATAGTATATTGGAGTGTATTAGATAGTTATGGTGCAATTGGAGAAGAAAGACATGGTGTGATTATGTCTAATGCTACTCATGAGTATTTACATGATACAATGGGAGCAAGATTTATATCTGGATTAGATCTTACAGGTTATACAATAGATACCGTTACTGATGATGCGGTTCAAGTAGGTGTTTCAAATGGACAGTATGCTGACGAAGATTTAGAACACACTATAGCTGATGGTTATACAGAAAATTATTTTGAGCAACCATTAATTAAACCGGCACAAATACCCATATATCATAGAGTTGGAGTTGATGGTGTTTGGAGAAGGGATTCTCCTAATAACTATATTGTAAAGAATTTTTCTGGTGGAGATGATCTAGTTGCATTTAACGAGTTTACTGGTGGAGCTTGGCAGCAGACAGAATTAGGTAGTTTGAATTACACTGCTTATTGGATTGTTGCATCAAATATTATTGCTGAACCTATAATTTGTGTTCAGGGTCAATCTGAAGATACTACTTTATCTAATGCTCAAGAAAACCAAAAATGGGAAAATTTAAATTTTGGTACTGTTGTATATCAAGAATTAAAGGTACTATTTAGAGTTATTATACAAACTCGTATCCTTTATGGAAATACTACTAAAAGTAGAATTAGAGATGTTGTAGACATGCGTAATGTTCAAACTCCTTCACAAGGAAATTACATTGCTACTTCTCATGGCGCGTTATCTGATTTAACAACTTCTGGACATCCAGCTAGTATTATTTCTACTGATACATCAAGTTTTGATGGGATATTAGATGCTAATGACACAAATGTTCAATCAGCATTAAACACGCTCGATAATTTTATTAACAGCCCTATTCCTATAATACCACAGGGAGCTGACCCCACATTAAATGATCCAGATGGTTATTTATATTCTAAAGATGTTAGTGATTATACTGAATTATTCTATATGGATAATTATGGTAATGCTATTCAGCTTACTGACCAGGGTTCTATTATAGGTGGAGTCGGTAATACATTAGATCAAGCCTATGATCAAGGTGGATCTGGAGTAGGTAGAACAATAGTAGCTGATTCTGGCTCTGTACAGATTAATGCATCTGGTGATCAAGCATTAGATATTGATGGTTATATATCTTTATCTGAAATCACTGATCCGGATGCTTTAGGTAATACCGGCTCAGTTTATACAAAAGAAATTGATGGGTATACAGAGTTATTCTATTTTGATGATTTAGGAAATGCTGTACAAATAACAACTAAGGGCGCTGTTTCTGGTGGTGGAGGCGGCGGTTCTTCTACGTTTGTAGGTTTAACGGATACTCCTTCTAGTTATTCTGGTAAATATGGATATTACACAAGAGTAAATATTGGAGAAGATGAACTAGAATTTGTTCAAGATAATTTTCTTGATGGATATTTAAAGATACCTGAAGCCGAAGGCGATCCTGTTGCAGTTTTAAATGATGGTTATTTATATACAAAAGATGATAGTGGTGACACAGAGTTATTCTATTTAGATGATTCTGGTAATGTTGTGCAAATTACAAAAGATGGTTTGGTAGATATAACTGTTCATACAAGTAATACGAATAATCCTCATAGCACAGATATTGGTAATTTGGGTAGTGGTACTTTAGCTGAGCTTAATGCGGCTGTAACCGATGCAACATTAATCGATTCTTCGTTACTTGATAGCTATGCTACTCCAGATGTGGTAGATGGTTATGCCTTAGAATCTGATTTAACTTCTCATACAGGTGACACAGCTAATCCTCATAGTACAGATATTGGTAATTTAGGTAGTGGCACACTAGCTGAACTTAATACTATTGTAATTGATGCAACATTAATTGATTCGTCATTATTAGATAGTTATGCTACACCGGATGTTGTAGATGGTTATGCATTAACATCAGCTTTAACATCTCATACAAGTGATACTGCTAACCCTCATAGCACAGATATTGGTAATTTGGATTCAGGTACTTTAGCAGAACTCAATACAGCCATAACCGATGCCACTCTAATTGATTCAACGCTGTTGGATAGTTATGCTACACCAGATGTGGTAGATGGTTACGCTTTAACTTCTGCATTAACCTCTCATACAAGTGACACCGCTAATCCTCATGTTACCACATTAGATAAATCATATGATGGTTCTGGATCTGGAGCAGGTAGAAGTATAATAGCTGATTCTGGAGCTGTAGTTATTGATGCATCTGGTGATAAGGCATTGGATATTGATGGTTATGTATCATTATTGGAAACAACCAATCCTGATGCTTTAGACAACACCGGTTCAATTTATGCAAAAGATGATTCTGGTGACACAGAACTTTGTTACTTAGATAATTCTGGAAATTCTGTACAAATAACAAAAGATGGTTATGTAAATGCTGTTGGAAGTGGTGCAACGGTTTTTACAGCTTTAAATGATGTTCCTTCTAGTTATACTGGTAAATCTGGATATTATACTAAAGTAAGTTCTGGAGAAGATGCATTGGAGTTTATTGCTCCTAGCGAAGTACAAGGAAATAGTCTTAATTTTAGAGATGATTTTGATAATGATTCAATAGATTCTAGGTGGACTATTGATATTACAACAGTAGGTTCAGTTGTTGAACAAAATGGAAGATTGGAGGTAGGTCATACTGGTGGTACAACTTTAGATTGGAATGGCGGGGTTAATTTTAATGCGCCTGGTATTTATTTAGATCTTTTTCCATATGATTTTACAGCTAAGATTCATATAAGTAATGTTGGGTCATCTTCACTTGTTGGAGGAATGCTTACACTTTTTGAATCTAGTGATAAATCTAAATTTCTTAGAATTGATCACAGATATGGTGGATCATTAACCGTTAACACACTTTTTAATAGTGCTAATGAAATAAATACCGCAGCGAGTGATGGAATGTGGATCGCTGTCGCTAGACGCGGTGGCGATATAACTGTTTACTATGATACTAGCGCTGTTGGTTCTGAACCTGATATTGATGATATGACATATTGGAGAACGATTGATTCTCCTATTGATTATTTACCTAATAGGATAGGATTACACACACTAATAGCTGCAGGTAATCCTGCTGCAACCATATATTTTAATCATTTTAGTGTAATTTATTATCCTTTGTCAGTTAGTGTTACTGATCCGCTTCTTGATGGATATTATTTAAGATTACCAGAAACTGATACTGATCCAACTGCCACTTTAAGCGATGGTTATTTATATACAAAAGATGATGGCGGAGATACCGAGCTTTATTACTTGGATAATTCAGGAAATGTCGTTCAGATGACGTTGGATGGTTATGTTAATACTTCGGGGGCCTCTACATTTGTTGATTTAACTGATACTCCCGCATCTTATTCTAATAAGTACGGATACTATCCAAGAGTAAATGTTGGAGAAGATGCATTAGAATTTATTCAAGATAATTTTCTCGATGGTTATTTAAAAATACCTGAAACTACAGGCGACCCTGTTGCAGTTTTAAATGATGGCTATTTATATACAAAGGATGATAGTGGTGATACCGAGCTTTATTACTTGGATGATTCTGGTAATGTTGTGCAAATAACAAAAGATGGTTTGGTAGATATAACTGTTCATACAAGTAATACGAATAACCCTCATGCCACTGATATTGGTAATTTAGGTAGTGGTACATTAACAGAGTTAAATTCTATCGTTTCTGATGCTACATTAATTGATTCATCACTTCTTGATAGTTATGCTACTCCAGATGTTGTTGATGGCTATGCATTAACTTCTGCATTAACCTCTCATACAAGTGATACAGCTAACCCTCACAGCACGGATATTGGTAATTTAGGTAGTGGTACTTTAGTTGAGCTTAATTCTATTATTACTGATGCGACTTTGATTGATTCATCTCTATTAGATAGTTATGCAACAACAAGCATTGTAGATGGTTACGCTTTAGAATCTGATTTAACATCTCATACAGGTGATACAGCCAACCCTCATGCCACTGATGTTGGTAATTTAGGTAGTGGTACATTAGTTGAGCTTAATTCTGTCATAACCGATGCAACATTAATTGATTCGTCATTGCTAGATAGTTATGCTACAGTAAGTATTGTTGATGGTTATGCTTTAGAATCTGATTTAACTTCTCATACTGGAAATACAGCTAACCCTCACAGCACGGATATTGGTAATTTAGGAAGTGGAACCTTAGCAGAACTTAATTCTATTGTTACTGACGCAACCTTAATTGACTCTTCGTTACTTGATAGCTATGCAATAGCAGGTGTTGTGGATGGTTATTTAAAATTTCCAGAAGTTTCTGGGGACCCAGTCGCAGTTTTAAACGATGGTTATCTTTATACAAAAGATGATGGCGGAGATACTGAGCTTTATTATTTAGATGATTCTGGGAATGCTGTACAAATAACAAAAGATGGTTTGGTAAATATAACTGTCCACACTGATGATACAAATAATCCCCATGCTACCGATATTGGTAATCTTGGTAGTGGTACATTAGCAGAACTTAATTCTATTGTTACTGATGCCACATTAATTGATTCTTCATTATTAGATAGTTATGCGACAACAAGCATTGTTGATGGTTATGCCTTAGAATCTGATTTAACCTCTCATACAGGTGATACTGCTAATCCTCATGCTACTGATATTGACAATCTTGGAAGTGGTACTTTAGCAGAACTTAACTCTATTGTTTCTGATGCTACATTAATTGACTCATCTCTATTAGATAGTTATGCAACACCAGATGTGGTAGATGGTTATGCCTTAGAATCTGATTTAACTTCTCATACAGGTAACACAGCTAATCCTCATAGTACAGATATTGGTAATTTAGGTAGTGGTACATTATCAGAATTAAATTCTATTGTTTCTGATGCAACATTGGTTGATTCATCACTTCTTGACAGTTATGCTACACCGGATGTTGTAGATGGTTATGCATTGACATCAGCATTAACTTCTCATACAAGTAATACTGCTAACCCTCATATTACGACATTAGACCAAGCGTATGATGGGGCAGGTTCTGGGGCAGGTAGAACTGTTACGGCAGACTCTGGACCTATGCATATTGATGCATCTGGTGGAGGAGCATTAGAGCTTGATGGCTATGTTTCCTTAATCGAGACAACAAATCCTGAGGCTCTCTCAAACACTGGATCAATTTACACAAAAGATGATGGTTATGGAAATACCGAATTATTCTATTTAGATGATTCTGGTAACGTCGTGCAATTAACTTCTGGCGGAACAACAGCCACAGGAGATGCGTATGATGATGATTTAGATTCTACTGGAACTGAAACATCAATTGTTTTAACGGCTTCAGCAAAGATTGCGGTTAATAAAACGGCTGGATATGATTTAGATGTATATCGAAATGGCGTTTTAATGAAATATGTTGCTGCTCTTGGCATTGATAAGATGCAATGGACATATGATTCTGGAACAAAAACTGTTTCATTTGTAGCATCTGGAGCTAGTGATTGGTATAATGTTATATATAAAGCATAAAGGAGAAAGAAATAAAAATATAAGTATAGTCATTGATTATACTACCTTGGAGCGTATTTGAAAAATGAGTATTAAAATAGATCAAATTTTTGGTGGCGACAATGCTATAAGGCTTGATTATCTAACTATTGATGGATACAATGACCCGACAGCAATATCTGATACTGGAACTATTTATGCTAAAGATGTTGATGGATACACTGAATTATTTTATTTTGATGATTATGGTAATTCGATACAGATTACTAGCAAGGGATCTATTGTCGGTGGAACTGGTAACACATTAGATCAAGCATATGACCAAGGTGGTGCTGGGGCTGGTAGAGTTATTGTTGCAGATTCTGGAGCTGTTGAAATAGATGCAAATGGAGCTGATGCCTTAAGTCTTGATGGATATATCTCTTTAAATGAAATAACAAACCCAACTGGTATGTCAAACAAGGGTATAATTTATTCCAAAAATGATGATGAATACAACACTTCTGAATTGTTTTATATGGATGATTCTGGTCAGGTTACTCAACTTACACAAGATGGTTATTTAGCTACATATAATAGTTTAAAAGGTGTTGGATTATTTGAACAAGCGGGAAATCCACCTGTTGCGGCGGATAAGGGATACATTTATACAAAAGATGAAAGTGGTGATACTGAGTTATTTTATTTAGATGATTCTGGTAATGCTGTTCAAATTACTAGAGATGGTTTTATAATTGGAACTAACATATCAACCCAAGACACAAAAGAACCTACCGGTTTTCCAAATGTGACCGCTTCTGATATCTCATTTAATGATGGGTACAGAAGATTTACTATTGCTCCAACATCCGGGTCTTTTTATTATTTTAGTCAAGGTGATAAGGTAATAAAAATTACTGAAAATGTAATAATTGATGATACAGATGGACCTTGGTTTATATATTATAATTCATCAGATGTATTAGTCTCAAGTCAAACGCCATGGAGTATTACAGACGATGTACTTGTGGCGATAGTATATTGGAACTCATCAGATGGATATGGACAATTGGGAGAGGAGCGCCATGGTTTAACTATGGACAACGCAACTCATTCATATTTACATAGAACATTGGGGGCCAGGTTTATATCCGGATTTACAATCTCTGGTTATACTTTAAATACTGCGACTGATGACGCAGTTACAATTGGAATGGAAAATGGTGTTTTTGCTGATGAAGACTTAACACACAGCATTGTGGACGGTTATATTAATAACTATCTTGAACAGCCATTATCCGAGCCCGCTCAAATACCAATATATTACCGTGTTGGAGCTAATGGAATATGGTCTAAAGATTTTGCAGATAATTTCTTTATGAAAAATTTTGCCGTTGGTCAGTTAGTTGCTTTTAATGAATTTACTGGTGGTGCTTGGCAGCAAACAGAAATTTCTAACACTAATTATGTTGGCTATTGGCTCGTTGCCACAAACAATATTGCTGAACCGATAATTTCTGTGCAGGGACAAAGTGAGGATAATACTCTATCTAATGCGCAATCTAATCAAGTATGGGAAAATTTAAGTTTTGGAGATATACCTTTTCAAGAAATGAAAGTTTTGTTTAGACTTATTGTGCAAACCCGTAATACATATTCAAACACACCTAAATGCAGAATAGTTGATGTTTTAGATTTACGCACCACAGCATCTCCAACTGCAGGGACCTATGTTGCTTCTGCCCATGGCGCTTTATCTGGTTTATCAACTTCTGGTCATCCAGCTAGTATTATATCAACAGATACAACAAATTTTGATGGAATATTAGATGCGAATGATACCACTGTGCAGTTAGCATTGGAATCAATTGATGATGTTATTAATAATCCTATTCCTATGATTCCACAAGCAGGTGATCCAGCATCTTATGATCCAGATGGTTATTTATATTCAAAAGATGTTAGTGATTATACTGAATTATTCTATATGGATAATTATGGTAATGCTATTCAGGTTACCAATCAAGGGTTAGTAGACATAACAGTTCATACTGATGATACAAATAATCCTCATGCCACCGATATTGGTAATCTTGGTAGCGGAACTTTAGCTGAGCTTAATGCTATTGTTTCTGACGCTACATTAATTGATTCAACATTATTGGATAGCTATGCTACACCAGATGTGGTAGATGGTTACGCTTTAACATCTGCTTTGACATCTCATACAGGTAACACAGCCAACCCTCATGCTACGGACATTGGTAATCTTGGTAGTGGAACATTGGCTGAACTTAACACGGCTGTGAGTGATGCTACATTAATTGATTCATCATTACTTGATAGTTATGCTACACCGGATGTCGTGGATGGTTACGCTTTAACTACCGCGCTAACTGATCATACAGGTAATACCGCTAACCCACACGCCACTGATATTGGTAATCTTGGTAGTGGCACATTAGTAGAATTAAATTCAGCTGTTTCAGATGCAACACTGATTGATTCTTCGTTACTTGATAGTTACGCAACACCAGATATTGTAGATGGATATTCATTAACATCAGCTTTAACCTCTCATACTGGTGATACAGCTAACCCTCACTCAACCGATATTGGTAATTTGGGTAGTGGGACATTAGCAGAACTTAACACAGCCGTAACTGATGCCACATTAATTGATTCTTCATTATTAGATAGTTATGCGACAACAAGCATTGTTGATGGTTATGCTTTAGAATCTGATTTAACCTCTCATACAGGTGATACCGCTAACCCTCACTCAACCGATATTGGTAATTTAGGTAGTGGTACATTATCAGAATTAAATTCTATTGTTTCTGATGCAACATTGGTTGATTCATCACTTCTTGACAGTTATGCTACACCGGATGTTGTTGATGGTTATGCATTAACATCTGCATTGACATCTCACACAAGCGATACCGCTAACCCTCATGCCACTGATATTGGTAATTTGGGTGGTGGCACTTTAGCCGAACTTAATACGGCTGTGAATGATGCGACACTAATTGACTCTTCGTTATTAGATAGCTACGCTACGCCAGATGTGGTAGATGGTTATGCTTTAGAATCTGATTTAACATCTCATACAGGTGATACTGCTAATCCTCACAGCACTGATGTTGGCAATTTGGGATCTGGTACATTAGCTGAACTTAATACAGTTATAACCGATGCCACATTAATTGATTCTTCGTTATTAGATAATTATGCAACTCCAGATGTTGTTGATGGTTATGCGCTGACGTCCGCTTTAACCTCTCATACAGGTGATACCGCTAACCCTCACTCAACTGATATTGGCAATCTTGGAAGTGGTACTTTAGCAGAACTCAATGCAGCTGTAAGTGACGCAACATTAATTGATTCATCGTTACTTGATAGTTACGCTACACCAGATGTTGTAGACGGTTATGCTTTAACTACTGCATTAACATCTCATACAAGTGATACTGCTAACCCTCATGTGGTAACATTGGATCAGTCATATGATGGGGCAGGATCTGGTGCAGGAAGAACTATCACTGTTGATTCTGGTGCTATTATAATTAGTGCTTCTGGCGATCAAGCGTTGGATATTGATGGATATATTTCTTTAAGTGAGATATCTGATCCCGGTGTTTTAGGCAATACTGGAATGATTTATACCAAAGACGAAGGTGGAGATACAGAACTTTATTACTTTGATGCTGCTGGCAATGCAGTACAAATAACAAAAGATGGCGTCGTTAATGCTTCAGCCTCTGGTAATACATTAAATCAAGCGTATGATCAAGGTGGTGCAGGTGCAGGGAGAACTATAACTGCTGATAGTGGTGCTGTTGTAATTGATGCTAGTGGTACTGACGCTTTAAATCTTGATGGTTATTTATCATTAGATGAAATCACAGATCCTTCTGGAATTTCAAACAAAGGATTAATTTATTCCAAAGAGGTTGATTATTATACAGAATTATTTTATATGGATAATTATGGTAATGCTATTCAAATAACCAATGAGGGTGAAGTTGAGAATACTACGGCTCCAGTTGATGCTTATGAAATTAATCTTTCAACAGCTGTTGGAACTGAAACTTATATAGAAACTATTGAAACACCATATTCTGAAGATTCTGTTACTTTGGCCAGAAATGGTGTTTTAATGCATCGTGTGTTGGTTGCTCCAACAGGATTACTTGAATTTTATTATGATAGTATTCAAGAAAGAGTAGAATTTAATGCTGCCGGTGAGGAGTCTTGGTATCAATTAAGATTTACTACTACTGCTGGTGGTGGCGGAGGAGGGGGTTCTTCTACATTTGTTGATTTAACAGATACTCCTTCTAGTTATTCTGGTAAATATGGATATTATCCAAGAGTAAATATTGGAGAAGACGCGCTAGAGTTTGTTCAAGATAATTATATTGATGGATATTTGAAATTACCAGAAGCAGATGGAAATCCAATTGCTGTTGTAAACGATGGTTATTTATACTCTAAAGATGATGGTGGTGATACTGAATTATTTTATTTAGATGATTCTGGAAATGCTGTGCAAATTACAAAAGATGGTTTGGTAAATATAACTGTTCATACTAATAATACGAATAACCCTCATTCTACTGATATTGGTAATTTGGGTTCAGGCACATTAGCCGAACTTAATTCTATTGTAACCGATGCAACTTTAATTGATTCATCTTTGTTAGATAGTTACGCAACACCAGATGTGGTAGATGGTTATGCTTTAACTTCAGCATTAACTTCTCACACAAGTGACACCACTAATCCTCATACAGTAACGTTAGATCAATCATATGATGGGGCAGGGTCTGGTGCAGGAAGAACTATAACCGCTGACAGTGGTGCTGTTGTAATAGATGCTAATGGCACCGACGCTTTAGAACTTGATGGGTATATCTCTTTAAATGAAATAACAAATCCAACCGGCATGTCAAATAAGGGTATTATTTATTCCAAAAATGATGATGAATATAATACTTCTGAGTTATTCTATATGGATGATTCTGGACAAATAACTCAAATTACTCAAGATGGTTATTTAGCAACTTATAATTCACTTAAGGGTGTTGGATTATATGAACAAGTGGGAAATCCACCAACGGCGGCGGATAAAGGCTATATTTACACAAAAGATGAAAGTGGTGATACAGAATTATTTTATTTAGATGATTCTGGAAATGCTGTACAAATAACAAAAGATGGAGCAGTTAATGCTGCAGCTGAAGGAAATACATTAAATCAAGCATATGACCAAGGTGGTGCTGGAGTTGGAAGAGTTATTATTGCAGATTCTGGCGCGGTTGAAATTGATGCCAGTGGTGCTGCAGCATTAGACCTCGATGGATATATTTCTTTGGGTGAAATTTCTGCTCCTAGCGCTTTAGATAATAAGGGACTTCTTTATTCTGGAGATAGTGATGGATATTCTGAATTATTTTATTTAGATAATTATGGAAATTCTATTCAAGTTACAGAAGGTGGTTTTCTTAAAAGTCCGATGGATGCTTATGAAAAAAATCTTGTAACTGCTGATGGAACTGAAACTTATATGGAAACTACCGAAATACCACTTTTTGAAGATTCTATTACTTTAGCTAGAAATGGTGTTTTAATGCGTCGTGTTGATAGTTCACCAGATGGATATAATGAATTTAATTATAATAGTGGTCTTGAAAGAGTAGAATTTAACGCTCCGGCTGAAGAATCTTGGTATCAATTAAGATTTGATAAACGTGCTACTTAATCATAAAAGAAAAAATTTAATGTGAGGTGGTATTTGGATGTCCACAGAAACATATAAAATACAAAATTCGCAACTTGAATCTCCCGGAGGTGGTGGAGATGTTACCACCGCCGATATTTCTTATTATGCTGATGGTACAGATGGCGATGATGGTTATGATGGATTAACGGCTAATACTCCTAAAAAAACACTGCAAGCTGTCTTTGATTTGATACCATATCATGTGCAAAATCTTGTTGATATTAATTTGGTAGGAATATTTGCCGATGATTATGGTGTTTTAGATAAAGTTATCGAGGATGGATATTATATAGCAATAGATGGTGGAGATGCTGTTACCTCTGTTACAGGACCTTATACTTCTAATGCTGTTGATGCAACTTATATTGAGACCGCTACATCTGTTACAGACCGTATTTATACTGCTTATTGGGTTAAAATAACCAGTGGCACTAATAATGGGTATATCAGAAATATTCGCTTTAATTTTGGTGATATTTTTTATTTTTTAAAAAAAGACATGGATGATTTACAGATAGGAGATACTTTTGATATAGTTAAACCTACAACTAAACTCACTTCAGCTTCTTCAATAAAATTATCGTGTTCAGGCCCCGGTTCAGTTGTCGCACAACGCATACATTTTGATGATGGTACCAAAATTTGGTCTGAGGCAGCAGATGCGACACTTATTTTAACACACCTTACAGCAGATGACTCAGCAAGTGGGCCAGCTTATAGTTTTGAAAATTGCAGGAAAGTTGAATTTTCTTCCTCATTGTACTCGAATGGCTCCTTCTCAAATGCAATAAATTCTGCAGGTGTAGGAGCTGTTGGTGAGCCCATTAACATTATGACAGTTTTAACTAATGTGAATGATGTTAGTATGTTTAGTGCCCATTTACCTATTGTTGAGTTTAATAGTTGTGGAATTGGCTTGATTAGTGGAGGCTCTGTATTTCAAAGAAGAATTACTATAACAAATTCAAAAAGTATTGGTGGTAATATTAGTGAGCCACACAGTTTTGAAAATACTTCTGGATATACTTTTACTATATTAAATGTTTATTATGATGCTAGTGCTCCTGTTGGTGTTCAAGTTATAAATAGTAGTATGGGTATTAAATACTTAATGGTAAATAGCTCCTCAACTCATGCAGTAGAGTTAGTTAATTCACTTTTAATGATAATTACTGAAGGTTCTCTTGTTGGAAGTGCTAATACTGGTGCTGGAGTATATGCCCATTCGGGAAGTACAATGTTAATAGAAGTTGATAATAGTACTTTAACTTTAACAGGTAGTGTAGGAAATTTCAGTACTGATGGCACTACCCAAAAATCTACTTGGGCAGCAATTCAAGGTGGAACCCCAGCGGTTGATACAGATGAGATGACGATAGCAGAAGAATATTAAGAAAAAATTTATTGTGAGGTGGCATATTGAATGTCCACAGAAACATATAAGATACAGAACTCTCAATTAGAATCTCCTGGCGGAGGCGGTGGAGATGATTTTACCACTGCAGATATTTCTTATTATGCCGATGGCACAGATGGTGATGACGGATATGATGGATTAACTGTTAGTACTCCCAAAAAAACATTACAAGCGGTTTTTAATTTAATACCATATCATGTGCGTAATCTCGTAGATGTTAATTTAGTGGGTATATTTGCTGATGATTATGGTATTTTATCTAAGCGGGTCTCAGATGGATATTATATAGCGATAGATGGTGGTGATGCTGTTACTTCTGTTACTGGACCATATACTGCTACTGGTACTGCCAATGCTAGTATTAATGCCACTTCTATTACAAATTATATTTATTGTGGTTATTGGGTTAAAATGACCAGTGGCAAGAATAACGGGTATATTAGAGGTATTCGTTATGTTTCTGGCAATGCAGCCTCATTTCAAAAACAAGACATGGGTGATAATGAAGTAGGAGATACTTTCGATATTGTAAAGCCTGCTACCAAGCTTACATCTGCTTCATCAATAAAATTAGCTTGTTCTGGTCCTGGTTCAGTTGTAGTTCAGCGAATGCATTTAGATGGTGGGACCAAAATTTGGTCTGAAGCTTGTGGTGCAGCTATTGTTATATCGGCGTTAACAGCAGATGACTCAGTGAGTGGTCCAGCTTATAGTTTTGAGAATTGCAGAGAAGTTGAATTTGGTGGTTCACTTTATTCAGGTGGAACATTTTCTAATATAATAAATGCAGCTGGAGTTAGTGCTGTTGGCCCTCATGATAATACAATGGTTGTATTAACTAATGTTAATGATGTCAGTATGTCTACCGTATTTTTATCAAATCTTGAGTTTAATAATTGTGGTGTCGGTTTAATTAATAGAGGTTCTATTTTTTGTAACAAAGTAACTTTCACCAATTCAAAAAGCATTGGTGGGGATATTTATGAGCCCCATACTTTCGAGAATACTAATGGGTATATAGCACATTATTTTAGAAATTGGTATTCTGGTGTCGTTGATGAAATTGAAGGTATGTTTATTATAAATAGTAGTATTGGTATTAAGTGGCTATATGTAGCTGATTCGTTTATACATGGTATAGAACTCACTAACTCAGTTTTAAGAGTTCCTATTGGTGGAGATATAAATGGTACGGGCAATGATGATTTTGGAGTATATGCTCATTCTGGTAGTACAGTTTTAATTAGTGAAGAGGCACAATCTCTTAGTATAACAGGTAATGAAGGAGAGTTTAGCACAGATGGCTCAACAGAAGAATCAACTTGGGCGGATATTCAAGGTGGAACTCCAATAGCTGATACTGCTACACTTGTTTTGGCAAAAGAAGTTCCTTCTTACGTTGATAGTTTTCAAGTGTTAGATACAATTAATGAGCTTCCGTCTATAGCTAACTTAGACCCTAATATTACTATTAATTCTTTAACAGTTAGACCCACATTTGTTTATAAAGGTGAAGACGCAACAGTTACTGAATGGCCCGCATGGGAGTATGGCTCAACTCTTCCAATAGGTGGTAGTGGAGATCTTCCTTTAGTTAATCAAGGTAGTCCGCTCCTAGGCTTAATAGACGATAGTGTTAAGATTGATGAAGGTAAAGCTTATATTACTACGGATGACAGTCTTTATGATGTTACAACTGAAGATGTTGTGTTTGAAACTATAGTGCGTTATGGAGGTACTGGTCCTAGTTATTACTACGCAAAAAAAGAAAATGCTAGTACTGGAATTAATGTGGTTCAGTTTACTAGTAATAATGTGTATTTTCAATTTTATGGAGCTGGAGCTAATGTAGCGGTTTATTCTGCCGACGATGCATTTGTTGTCGGGGCTTGGTATCATATAATGTGTTTTGCTGATAAATCAGGATCAGCACAAGTATATGTAAATGGTGTAGCCTCTGGATCAGCTGCAAACATTTCTTCTGTCGGTAGTTTAACTAGTGATGGATATGCAGCCATAGGAGTATGGAGTGATGGCACTAGTAATCCAACTGATGCTAATTTAGCCTATCTTGCTATGTGGAAAAAGGATGCATGGTTAAACTCTCACATTCAAACAGCTTTAGCTGCAGAACGTTTTTATAAAGTTGTAGGTATTTGGCCCCAATTAGCTCTTGGAACTTCAGCTCCAACTGTGTGTACAAGAGCAAGTGTGGCTTACTTAGAAAATAATGGAACATCTTATTTGGTAGGTGCTGGTTGGCCAAGGGTGGAACATATAACAGACATCAATAGTGATGCATTTAAAGGTTATCATTCTGAGATGGAGGTTGATAATATTGCCAAAGCATCTGAACAATTACAGAGTTGGACTACTAAATTAAGGGTAACTATTGAATCTAATAACACTGACCAGCCTACTCCTTTTGAAGGCACATATTTTGATGGGATGATAGGCAATACAGACAATAATACTCATTTTATATCAGTGGCTACGTCAGAAAACTTAACTGCTGCTAAATGGTGTGGATCATTCTTTGCTAAGAAAGGTGATGTTGATTGGGTTCATGCCCAGTTTGCTAATGTTACGGCTGGACATCCTGAAGCTTATTGGGATTTGGCTAATGGAGTTGTAGGAACTGAAACCAATTGCACCGCAGGAATGATAGATTATGATAATGGAATTTATAGATGTTGGTGGACCTCCACAGCTAATTGTGATAATAATGCCTCAAATATTAATTTCTGGCCCGCTGAAGCAGATGGTGACTCTATTTTTGCAGGAGATAACGTTACTGTTAATATATGGGCTTTTGGATTTCAAATGGAAGAGGGAGTTTACCCAACTTCTTATACAGGAATAACAACTACCACAACAGTTACTAGAGAAGCAGATAGCCTTTATTACAAAGGAAACAATGGTAATGTTTCCGATCAAAAAGGGACGATAATTTCTGATTTTCTTCACCGTGATTATGCTCCAGGAGCTATTTCTAATATAGTTACTTTATCTGACGGTGGATCAGCTAATGATGTTATTAATACTCGTATAGATACTTCTCAAAATTTAGAGCTTTATGTAAGAGCGGCCTCATCAGAGACTGTTAATGTTTCCGGCTCTACTGATATTTGTGTTAATGATGGTTATAATATGAAAGTTTGGTATGAAACTGATTCATTTTTATCTTTAATGAATGGTGCGCCTGAAACTGCCAAAGATACATCATGTGCTATACCAAATGATTTAGATAGAATTCATATAGGTGAAGATGAGGGCTCAATTAACCAACTAAATGGATGGATTAGAAATGTAAGATTAAAGTCCAACCCAACAACAAGATAGATATAGAAAATTCAATGTGAGGTGGTACTTGAATGTCCACAGAAACATATAAGATACAAAATTCTCAATTAAAATCTCCCGGAGGTGGTGGTAGTAGTGATGTAACCACTGCAGATATTTCTTATTATGCAGATGGCACAGATGGATATGATGGATATGATGGATTAACAGTTAGCACTCCTAAGAAAACACTACAAGCAGTTTTTGATTTAATACCATTTCATGTTAGAAATCTTGTTGATGTAAATTTAGTAGGCACATTTGCTGATGATACGGCTATTTTAGATAAACATGTTTATGATGGATATTTTTTAAATATAGATGGTGGTTCAGGTGTTACTTCTGTTATAGGTCCTTATACTTCAGATAGTGTAGCAGCAGTCTCTATAAGAACAGCTACTTCTGTTACAAATTTTATTTATGTAGGTTATTGGGTAAAAATGACTAGTGGAACTAATGATGGGTATATTAGAGCTATTCCATGGCAGGGCTCTAATTATTTTTACTTTAATAAAGAAGATATGGATGATAATAATATAGGTGACACTTTTTATCTTGTTAAGCCTACAACAAAATTAACTTCAGCTTCATCAATAAAATTAGCCTGTTCTGGCCCAGGTTCAGTGGTAACTCAACGAATGCATTTGGATGGTGGGACTAAGATTTGGTCAGAAGTAGCAGATGCAACAATTATTTTAACAATGCTAACAGCAGATGATTCAGCAAGTGGTCCAGCACATAGTTTTGAAAATTGTAGAAAAGTTCGGTTTGAGTCAAGATTATACTCGGATGGCTCTTTTTCTGACACAGTAAATTCAGCGGGAGTTTCTGTTGTTGGCTCTCCTAATAATATTATGACTGTGCTGACCAATGTTAGTGATGTTAGTATATCTGGAGCACATTTATCTAAAGTTGAATTTAATAGTTGTGGAATTGGTTTGATTAATGAGTGTGCACAATTTAAAAGAGGAATAAACATAGTTAATTCAAAAAGTATTGGTGGAGATATTTCCGAACCATATAGTTTTGAAACTACAGCTGGATATTATGTTTCTAGAGTCGTTAATTATTATACAGGCGGTAATCTTGATACACTTGATGGTGTATTTATTATAAATAGTGATATTGGCGCTAAATATTTGGACATTCGTGAGTCAACAACTCACGCAATTGAACTTATAAATTCGTGCTTGAGAGTGGTAACTGGTGGGGATATTGATGGTACTGGTAATACAGGAGCTGGAGTATACGCCCATTCTGGAAGTACGATGTTAATAGAAGCTGATAATACCACTTTTAGTATAACTGGCACAATTGGAAATTTTAGTACAGATGGGACAACTCAAAAAGCAACTTGGGCAACAATTCAAGGTGGAACTGCTCAAGTTGACACAAATGAAATGACGATATGTAAAGAATATTAACTATTTAACAAAATGGGAAATAAAATGATTTATTTAGACAATCATGCTACCACTCAGGTGGATCCAAAAGTTTATAATTCAATGTTGCCATATCTACAAAATATATATGGTAATCCAGCTAGTAGATCTCATCCATATGGTTGGGGTGCCGAAGAAGCTGTTGATTATGCTAGAGAACAAGTTGCCAAATTAATAAATGCAAATCCCAATGAAATTATATTTACAAGCGGCGCAACTGAATCAAATAATATGGTATTTAATACTTATGCGCACAAAAGGGTGTGTATAAGTTCTCTTGAACATAGTTCCGTATACGAATCATCTAAAAATTTATGTCGATGCTATGAGATACTTTCTAACGCAGATGGTATTATAGATATTGAAACTATCTTTAAATATGGTGACTTAATATCTGTTATGATGGTTAATAATGAAATAGGAACGATACAACCCATTAAAGAGATCAGAGATTTATATCCTAATATTCCAATACATTCGGATATGGCTCAAGCTTTAGGGAAAATTAAAATAAATATTAAAGAACTTGGTATTGAATATGCATCTTTTTCAGCTCATAAAGTATATGGACCAAAAGGAATCGGAGCTTTATATGTAAAAGATGGTGCTGAGATTTCTCAACTTATATATGGTGGCGGACAAGAGTTTGGATTAAGAGCTGGCACTTCAAATGTCCCAGGAATTGTTGGATTTGGAAAAGCATGTGAGCTAGCATTAGAAGAAGAAGGCAACATCTATATTGAAGCATTATCAGAATCATTATTTTGCCATTTAAACAAGTTAGTTCCTGATATCATCTTTCATAACTTTAATCCAAAAGTTGCTAACAATTTACATATAGCTGTCCCGTGTGATGACATGGATTTATTTATGTCGACATTGTCACAAAATGTAGCTATCTCTTCATCTAGCGCTTGTATGTCTCTTAATAATAAACCATCAAAAGTCTTAGAAGCCCTTAAAATTCCTGAAGATGAAGCTTTAAGATCCGTTCGTATAGGAATCGGACGATTCAATACATTAGAAGAAATGAAATTGGCTGCCGAACATATTTCGGACGCAATTAAATTTGTCGAACAAAATTAATTTTATTTCAGTGAGTCGATTTTTGTCGACTTGTTTAACCATTATGAAATTTTAAGAACCATGCCCCGAAAAAAATCAAAGAAAAAAACATTAACAAAAAAACAATTCAATCTTTTATATGAGTGTTGGAAAGGTGCTGATAATACTAAGGATAGATTAGCGCTAATAGAAAAAAATATGCCTAAAGTTCCATCTCTTGCAGCTTTAAGTATTATGAGAAAAATGGCAAAGACTGATCCTAAATGGATTAAAATGGCCACCAGAAAGAAAAATAAGAAAGAAAAGGAGAAGGTTGAAAAACAAAAACAAAAAGAATACAAATTAAAAGAAAAAGAAAATAAACGAAAAGAAAGAGAAGAAAGAAGAGAAAAAAGAAATGAAATCAAAAAACAAAAAAATAGGTTAACATTGATACGTGAGAGTTTAAACAACAGTCACTTAACAAACATTATTGATAAAATAGAATCTAAGTATTTATTTTGCTCAGACACTCAGCAGTTTGTAAGTAATATTTCATGTATATTTAGAATTTTTAGTGACACGCATGCATTGTCTCGCTATGCACAATGTGATAAGTGTTCAAAATTTAATAAGTATATGTCACTTTTAGAGGAGATTATAAAAAATGAAACACAGCTTAACAGGAAAAGAATTACACGAAGTAAGACCAGCACCAGGAATAAAAATAAAAAGAAAAAAGTCTCCACCAAAAGATCCAATAAAACAAGAAAAGTCGAAGGTGATTCCAGGTGCTATTGAGGATAGAATTGGACAAGAGTTGCCAATTCCAAGCGAGGAAGCTGCTAAAATTGTTAGCAAATTAAATGAAGCCAAACAGCACTTAATGGAACAAATGAAAACATTTAATAAAGTTTTATCGGCAAACGTGCTAGTTGAAAATCGTTCCATAAAAGAAAAGGGCGCTGAACAAAAAATAATTAATGATTTAGTTCAAGCTGCTTTAAATGTTGAGAACATTAATGCTGGGGAAGGTTTGTTAGCTATGTGTGTCTTGTCTATTAGGCAGGGTCTTTCTCTAAGAGATGCTGGTAACAGATTAGCATATAAAATTAAACAATTAGAACAAGAAGTAAATGAATTAAAGAAAGATCAGCCATCAGACAAAGAAAAAGCAAAAAAGGAATTATTAGAAAGGGCGAAAGAGGCAGGTCTTAATGTGGCATTTGAGGATGCCAATGACTAAAATATATGAAGACGTTATAATTAGAAAAATCACAGAAATTAATAAGGAGTTTGCTGAGTATTATAGACTACATCGTAAATTTTGCAGTAAAAAAGATAATGATAAAGCTCAACTAATACAAAACTTATTGCTTGATACTTGTAAGAGTATCCTTAAGGAGATAAAAATAAAAGAAAAGGAATAAATGAACAAAGATTTTGCTATCGAATTACTTGACAAGCTGTTTAATCAGCTTAAGTTAAAAGCAAGCATTGATTCTTGCAATGTAGAAAGTTCATTTTTAATATTTGATATTTCGCTCACATCTGGTGGTACTTTTAGAAAACTCAAAAACCACTCAACAGAAATAGCCTTAACATTAAAGGCTTTGTCTGAACCACTTATTTATCCTATTACTAAGAAAGGTGTTATTAGGATGGAAGTAATGGTTTTAGAACAAGAAACTGTATTTTTTCAAGACATAATTAAGAGCAAAGAGTTTATTTCTTCAAAGGCGCAATTACCGTTGGCCTTAGGAAAATTTAGAAATGGACAAGTACTTGTGTCTGATTTGTATAAAATGCCTCATTTGTTAGTTTCAGGAGCCACTGGCTCTGGTAAATCAATTCTTTTGCAGTCAATAATTAATAGTCTGTTGATTTCTGATAGACATGTTAATTTAGCTTTAATTGATCCAAAAAGAGTTGAGTTTACGTATTACGATGAATTATCAAATTTATATGGACCAATTTCTAGGAATGTAGATGATTCTATTACATTGTTAGAGAATTTAGTTAAAGAAATGGATCGTAGATTTTTAATATTAGAAAAACATGGAGCTAGAGACATAATAACTTATAATGGTCATATGCCATTTATAGCTGTTATAATAGATGAATTGGCAGATTTAATGATGGCATCCAAAAAAATGGTGCAGAAATTAATTTGCAGGTTGGCTCAAAAATCCAGAGCCTGTGGAATTCATCTAGTCATAGCAACACAAAGACCTTCTGTTGATGTAGTAACTGGTTTAATTAAAGCTAACTTCCCGGCTCGCATAAGTTGCCAGGTAAGTTCTGCGGTGGATAGTAGGACCGTTCTTGATAGAAATGGTGCTGAAATTCTTAGCGGAAAAGGCGATGCTATTATTAATTGTTCTGAATATTCCTTTAAACGTTTTAAAGGTTCTTTCTTAACTGAACAAGAAATTATAAATACAATTAATAGTAAAAAATCATGGTGGAATAAATTATGGAATTCTTAAATGATCCGAATCAGGCATGGAAATTCAAGGATGCTGTTATCGCTAAAATAGATATTGTTAAATTAATGAAAGAATATGGTTTACAATTAGAACCAAAATCAACTGGTGCGTTTTCTCATAGAATGCGTTGTCCATTTCATGTTGGCAAAAATGGCAGCAGGGAAAGAACCCCATCTATGTTTGTATCACAACAAAAAAACGATTTTCACTGCTTTGGTTGTTGGGTGACAGGGTCTGCAATTGATTTCGTGAGTCTTATGGATGGAACTCCACAAATTGTAGCATTAACAAAGTTAGCCAAGCGAGCTGGTCTTATGGATAAAGATGGCAAATGGGATGAGCTTCAGCTAGATGCATTTGATTTTAAGCCGGTTTTTGATCAATCTAAAACAATAGACCCATTCATATTTGAAATAAGCAATGCGTTGAGAAATTATATAAAAATATTTGTTGGGACACCAAATCTTAGTAAAGAATTACGATGGATGGAAAAAACGGCTAAGAAGACTGATGAGTTTTTGAGCAAAATAGGATATGAAGATTGGGAATATGCTAAAGAGCTTTGTGAACAAGTTCAAAAGACCATAAAGAATAGAATTCGCAAAAAGGATGAAAAATGAAAGTAGTAATTTTAGGTGATACACATTTTGGTGGTGGTTATTCTATTGGTAGAACTGATGCCCATCGACATTTAAATACCCGTTTAATTGATTTTTCTAATACGTTTGATTATGTAGTTGATTTTATGGTTGCAAATGATGTCCCTCATTTAATAATTACTGGAGATATTTTTGAACATCGTCGGCCTCAAGCTTCTGAGTTAAGTCTATTTGCTAAAAAAACAAGAAGATTAACGGAACTTGGCATACACACTCATATAGTAATTGGCAATCATGATACGATTAGAGAACAGAAAACCACTACGGTTGATGTCTTACGTTCTCTCAAACTTCCAATGGTACATGTTTATTCAGATATAGAATCTATATCTTGTGGTGAAGATAATGATTTAATAAATTTTATATTCTTCCCATTCAGAACTAGACAGATGTTAGATTGTTTATCAAATGAAGAAGCTGTAAAAAGATTATATGATAGATTACAATATGAAATTGGTGGAATTGATAACTCTGGTCCAAAAATTCTTGTTGGACACTTAATGCTACAAGGAACAAGGATTGGTAATACTGTGTTAGAAGCATCTCCTGGGGAGGTTGTTTTACCATTAAATATGTTTAAGGGGTTAGATGGAGTGATTATGGGTCATGTTCATCCTCACATGATTATAAGGAAAAGAAAACCATTTACGGCTTATGTTGGGTCTATGGAATCTAAAGATTTTGGAGAAGCCAAACATAATAAGTATTTTCTTCTTGTAGATTCTGAAAAGAAAAAGTTAAAATTTAACTTTGAATTGTTACCAGTTAGACCATTATATGATATAAACATAGATCAATCTGATGCGAGTAATGGTGGAGAGATAGTTATAGGTGTTAAGAAATATTTAAAAGATTTTAATAAAAAACATGTATTAGATGGCAGTATAGTAAGAGTTACAATTATAATGGATGATAAAGCATTATATGATTTTAACAAAGATAAAATACGTTATTTTTTAAAGAAAAGCATGAAGGTTAATTATTGTGTTGGAGTTTATCCACAAATGGTATCTAAACGACAACTTAGAAAATCCTCTATTACTGAGCGTGATGATCCGGAGGATTCTTTTAAAGAGTTTCTTGAATTAGAATCTGATCCAGTAATGCGTCAGAAAATGAAAGACATTGGAATTAGGATTATCAGAGAAAGAGGGAAAAAATGATTCCAGTTAAATTAGTATTAAGAAATTTTATATCTCATTTGTATTCGGTTTTAGATTTCACTCAATTTAATGCAGCTCTTTTAATAGGCTCGTTTGAGGGAGATGTTAGAATATCAAATGGAGTTGGCAAAAGTGCTTTAATGTCTGGCATCAGATTTGCTTTGTATGGTAAAAGTAAATTTAGTGTAAAGACTAAAGTAATTAAAAGAGGAAAACCTTTTTGTGAAGTGGAATTTCAATTTATGTCGGATAGCGAATTATACAAGATAGTTCGTATCTTAGATGCAAAATCTGGTATAATTAGTGTTGAATTATCCAAAAATATAAATGGAGAGTGGATTTCTCATGGATTAACTGGAGATACTCCTACAAAAACCAACGAAAAGATAGCTGAAATTATCGGTATAAATCATGACACATTCGTTAATATAGTTTATTTTAGACAAAATGATGTCTCTGGATTTACATCTGCTTCTGTAACCAAAAGAAAAGAGATATTAAAAGAAGCTTTACAGATTAATATATGGGATGAATATCAAAAAATATCTAAAGGAACAGAGAAGCATTTAAATGATAAGCTTAAAAGTCTTGATGAAAGGATAAAATTACTAGGAAATATTGAAAACGAACTAGATCAAAATGATAATGAGATAAAAAAGGGTGAAAATAAACTAAATATAGCACAAACAAATGTGATGGAGTTGGGCAAAGTTTTGGGTGAGTGTGAAGATGAAATAGAACATTTGGAAAATTTCATTCATAAGAGTGAGTCTGGGACCCGCAAATCACTTGAAAATGATCTAAAAGATATTATTGATAGATTAAATCAAATTAAATCTCGCAAAGCTCAACTTAAAGATGAGGTGAAAAATAATAATAAAATAATTTCAAATGCAAGTAATGATTGTAAAAATTTAAATAAAAGGTTGTTGGATTATTATAAAGACATATTAATCGTGTCTCATAGATCTAGAGACGAAATAAAAAAAGAGTTTAAAAAGGTATCCAGTGAAAAAATACCAGATCCTGTATTTTGTGAGGAATCTCTTAAGAAAAATCTATTAGAAAAAGATAAATACATGAACCAATTAAAGATTTTTGAGCATGATTTAAATCAGCTTACATCTTTAGAGCCCGGTAAAGAATGTCCAGCATGCTTAACTGTATTTGAGAATCCTAAAAATGTAGCAAAAAGAAGAAAAACAAAACAGAAATATCTTGAAAACAATATAAAAGAAGGGAAAGTCTTAATAGAAAGAATTAATGCTGAATTACTTAAAGAACAAAAAGCGGTTGATAAATCTGAAAAATCTATTGTTGAGGTTGAAAGAACCAATTTAATTATAGCAAAAAGAGATTCAATTATGTCTGAAGCAAATAGATGTAATCAGACAATTCAAAACGAATTAAAGAATTTATCAGATGAATGGAAAAAACTTAAAAGTAATAAGGCAAGAATTTCTGTTGCTCTGGAAAATTTGGAAGATGTTTCAAAATTAACCAATAATCTTGAACAGTTGAACAAATCAAAGAAAGGTGTGATTGATAATATTGATTCTTTTCGTAATAATATTATGAAGTTAAGTATTGAACTTGGAAATTTAAAAGGTTATAGAGAAGAGCTTGAAAGAAGATTTTCTGAAAAGAGAGCGCTTAATTCTGAAAAGAGTGTAATTATATCAAATCTTGCTACATATTCTAAATTGTCAAGAGCATTTGGTAAAGATGGAATACAAGCAATTATTATGGAAAATATTACAGAAGATCTGCGACAATATGCTAATACTGTTCTAAAGGGTATATATTATAAACCCATGAGTATAGATTTTGTTACACAAAAACAAACAGCTGCTGGAGCTTGGAAAGAAGATTTTAGTATATTAATCACTATCGATAATGAAATCTATGATTTTGAAGACATAAGTGGCGGAGAACAAGTAAGAATCTCAATTGCCATAAGATTAGCTTTAAGTCAATTATTGATGAGACGTGTTGGTGCTAACATTAAATTCTTACTTTTTGATGAGGTTGATCAGTCTTTAGATAGACATGGGCTTGAATCTTTAGCTGAGGTTGTTAATAATTTATCTAAAGATTTTAAGGTTTTAGTGATTACACACAATGAATATATGAAAGAAAACTTTGAACATGTTATAACAGTTCATATGGGACCATCTGGAAGTATATTAAAATGAACTATCAATTTTTGAATATTTAAAGGAGTAGGTATGGGAACTGAAATGATTGGCTTAATAGGTGCGCCAGGAGCTGGGAAAGATAATGTGGTTGCAAAAAGATTGGTGGAAAAGTATAATTTTAAGCGCTTAGCATTTGCTGATAAAATTAAAGACTATTATTACAAGCACATAGGCATCACTGATGAGATTTTTAAAGAATGTCGTGGAACGCCAGAAGAAGATAAGATTCGCGATGGTCTTTGGAAATATAGTGATGAAATGCGTGAGACTCGTGGTAACAAATATTTTATAACACCAGTGATACAAGAAGCTTATAAAAATGATAAAATAGTAATAACTGATATAAGGACTCAAGAAGAGCTTTATGAAATATTATTATGTTTTTGTAAGCCCAAAATTATTGTGGTAGTTCGTGGTGGAATTTTTAAAGGTAATAATAATTTTCCAGGAACAAGAATACCACATGATTGCATTGAATCATTTTTAAGATTTGCATCTTGTTTTTCAGAATTTAGTAATAATTCTAACGCATTAGAATATGCTTATAAAGACTTTGATAAGTTTTATCAATTAATTGGAGGAATAATGAGTTCGGATAGACCATCAGATTTTAAAAATATGTAAAATGCCTAATGTATTTTAGTCATTAGGTATCCATTGGAGGTGCTTTATGATTGAAATAGAATTTATAAGTTTGACACGAAATCAAACTGTACGCAAAGCATTGGGGTTTTGGTATAAAAAGATGTTTGGAATTATAACATTTGAAGAGTTTATCAAAAAATGTACATGGAAAAAAATAAATAAAGATTTTATTATAACTTATAGAGGATCTGAACCTCCAAGAAAGAATTTAAAATAGGAGATTTTTTAGTATGGCTGTTATTTCTATTAGTGTAAAAGAGTATGGACCGTGGTTTATTTCTGGAGTACCACGTCAGGTTGCCCTTGACACAAATATACCAGCTATTGTATATTACACTTTGGATGGAAGTGAACCCACTTCTTCATCTTCTGTATATGTAAGCCCAATATCACTTCCAACAAGTGGAACGGTTATTTTGCGTGCTTTGGCAGTTAGTGGAGCAGATAGAGGTGCTTTAAATTTAACATTTTATTCTGATTCAACAAAGTTGTTTTTTCCCAGAAGAAGTGATTATACTGGCGGATTAGGCATTGTAGTAGATGCTTATGGGGTTGAAACTGTAGTAACAGATGGATATGGTCCAGATGCATATAATTTTGTTGATGTTCCAGTGCGTAACTCAGATTATGAATTAGAAGACTTAGATATAAAATTTTCTAAAGAAAATGATTATTTTGTCGGACCCGGTGTTATGATTAAAATGGGCATTCCACCAGAAGAATTCTGGCAAGATAATGCTATTGATATGGATGCGAGTTCTCCTAATAATAATAATGTATTTTTCAATCCACGTTCGCTGTATATTGTGATGGATGGAAGAGATGGATATGAAGATCAATCTGTTTATCCAATAAATAGACCATGGGAGGGAACAACTAATTTAGTAAAATATCTGCAAGGCAAGTCATTTTACCGTCCAAGTCCATATATCTCAGGTGGACATGTTAAATCTTTTTACAACAGGGATACTAAGACATCTGTAGCGTATTATTTTGATCATAATGAATTGCGTTGGATAAAAAGTATTCAGACCTATGATACAGATACTTATCCAGAACGTCTTGGAGATAGAAATCTCACTGGCGGTCCTCTTGTTTTTGCTTGGATTTATAACAAAAGGAGTTCAATTTAAGGAAATAATGAAGAGAGAAATTTGTTCTGTTTGCGGAAAATATAAAAATGTTAATAAAAATAAAAAAAGTGGCCTACTGGTTTGTCATAATTGTACTAGAAAACTTAGACCTAAAGAGTCTTGTTGCATTTGTGGTAATATAAAAAGAGTAGAAAAAAGGAAAAGCGATAAAGATCCAATATGCGGTTCTTGTTGGAATAAACTTAAACCTAAAGAATTGTGCAGTGTTTGTAATAGATCATTTTTGACCATTAAAAGAAATTTAGATGGTTCTGGTATTTGTGAAAAATGCTATATTGCTCCCAAAAAAATATGTGATATTTGTGGCAATTTTTCTCAAATAAAATGTAAAAAATCTGGTACTAATATTTGTGAAAAATGTTATATTATTCCTAAAAAAATATGTGATATTTGCAATAGATTAAAAAGTATAGCTCAGAATATAGAAGGTGCGTCGGTTTGCCATTCTTGTTATATTTCTAGGAGATATAAACAAGAAATTGAGTTTAGGACTATTTTTAATTTGCGGTGGCTTGTCAGAAACGCTTTTAAATTGTATTCTAAAACAGGTAAGATTAAATCATCCAAAAAATATGGAATAGATTACAATGCCATATTTAAATATATAGGTCCTTGCCCTGGCAACAGGGGAGAATATCATATAGATCACATATTTCCATTGTCCGCTTTCGATTTAGATGATCAAGACCAAATTAAATTAGCTTTTAGCCCTAAAAATCATCAGTGGTTAAAAGTCGAAGAAAATTTAAGAAAGTCAGATAAATATGATAAAAAAGAGTTTTCTTCTTTCTTAAAAAAGGAAAAGATATGTCAAAAAAAACAAAATTAATACTTTCAGCAAGCAGGGTGAAAACTTATCAACAATGCCCCCGTCGATATTACTATAGTTATTTAGAAAAATTGCCGAAAAAAGATTGGCCACATTTTGATTTAGGTACGTTAGCACATGGAGTTTTAGAACATTTCCATGAAACTATTAGAAGTGATGCCGATGATAAATCTGGGTTAAAAAAATTAATGAAAAATGCTTTTCAAAAACAAAGGGCATCAATGGAAAAGAATAAAACAATATCTCCCGAAATATTGCTTGAAGCTAGAGACTTATTAAAAGAATATTTAGACAGCCTTGAATCTAAGGGCATCGGATCTAAAATACTTTCTTTGGAAGAATCATTTAATCTTCCTTTAAATGATGATTTCAATATAAGAGGTTTTGTTGATAGATTAGATTTAGATTCTGACGGTATATACCATATTAAAGATTACAAAACTAATAAAAATAAAAGATATATGGAGCCATTTCAGTTACAAACATATGGCATTTTTCTTTTAGATAAGTTTCCAGATATAGATTACTTTAGAGGTTCTTATATCATGTTGCGTTTTGGTGGTGAACATATATCGTATGAATTTAATAGAGAAGATGTCGACAAAATTAGAACTAACCTCATTGAATATGGCGACCGTATAACAAAAGAAGAGCGTTGGATAACAAAAACGACTAAATTATGTGATTGGTGTGACTTTAAAGAACCTTGTTTGAATGCTTGGTAAGGAGATTTATGAGAACCATAAATAGTGGAGAAATTGTTCAAGTTCATGATAAAGAAATTTATATTAATATGCACGATGGTACCGGATTCCATGAGATTTTCGAAACAATGGCTGGCATAATTAAAAAATTATCATTTTTTAATTCCAACATAAATAATTTAGAATTTGAGGATGCTTGTCAAGATGTCAATGTATTTGTGTTAGAAGGTATTTTTAAATATTCACATGATAAAGGGGCCAAACTTTCAACCTTTTTATATACATATGTTCACAATAAAATAATTGATTTTTCTCGTAAAAGGAATTTGCTTGGAAAAATGACTCATATGGTAATGATCGATGATGCATGGAATGCTGATCATAGCCGCGCATCAAGAAAAATTGAACTGACGCAAAGAATAGAAGATTGGGATGACAGATGGAAAAATATTATATTTAAAATTTTTGTAAAAGGTGAATCGATTAATGATGTTGCAACATCGGAAAAAATGACACGTTGGGGATTATCTCGCGCTATTAGAAGAAGATTTAAAGCTGCACGTAACATTTAAAAGGAAAGATATGAATGTAGATGAACAAGCCAAAGACTGGTTAAAACAGCATGCCCATGAATTAGAATTGGAAGAGCTTCCATCAGAAGAAGAAAAAATGGAATTGGCAAAAGTTGATGGGACTTGGCCAATTCCTAGGGCTGTACGAAATATGGGTATCTTTGTTGATGTAAGTTCTCAAGATGGATTTAATAAAATAATAGGAGATCCTAAAAATTGGTTAGAAATTCTATCACGTGAAAATTTATTACAACAGTGGATAATCCCTAATGCCGTAATATTGTTTGGTAAACATTGGTTTGACAGGGTGAAGTGGAAGAAATCAATTCATCGTGGCATTCCATTTCCATTGTTTACGAATGAGGAAAAGAGCAGATCAGTTAAAACTAATATTAAATTAGAAGATACTACTACTGGAAAGTCTATTATTGCTAAAATTATATCTAAAGTTTCTTATGCTTTGAATGTTTACCTACAAGGTAAATGGTATGAAAAAACAAAAACCGTAAAGAAACCTGGTGGATATTTAATTGATTCCATAAAAAATGATTTGGTTAGAGATATTGGATCAGACTTGGGTTTTAAACTTAAAGTGGTGTTGGCTTGTCCATATTGTATGGGGACTAGACAAAAATATGATAGGAAAACTCCTCTTGTTTACCATGGCTCTCGAAGCTATTCTTGTAATA
>PJEL010000669.1_pt1 | contig 39889 bp, 18 predicted proteins | sample 1853271 | NCBI WGS metagenome assembly PJEL01 (sample SAMN08108733, study PRJNA415343) | Invertebrate metagenome, whole genome shotgun sequencing project. | host: Globobulimina | place: Sweden: Gullmar Fjord | collected 2015-08
CTTTCCCTTGGAGCCCGTCACGGTGATGGGTTTCAGCTCATAGATTGGAAAAGTTCAACGGCCCACCAGGGGTCAGGGGTCAGGGGTCATGAACCCATATTTACCCTGGGTAATATCCGGAAATTATTATAATTTCCCACAGAAAAGGCCCTCGCGTTGCAATGCGTCGCACGGAGGAAGTGGGGGAAGATCTTATCAGATATTACCGCAACAACGATGGTAGCATATGATAAAGTATTGTTTGTTACAATTCTATGTATGTTTACATCAAGAGCATGGTCAGATGTCAAGTAGGAGCAACGCGCACTTGCTGGAGAGCCTGTGCGTTTGGCACGCCCATGTGTAGTTGAATTGATGGTATTCGCGTGATTTATCCAATTGATGCAGACAAAGAATCATGTCTGGAGCCAATCATCGACCTTAATCATAAACTCACACCTTGTTTCATCAATATGGACCAACACCCCTCCTATTCTTTGACAAGTCTGGATCAGCCTGGAGCGCAACCGGCGTCGCCTGTTGGGAGAATCAAAAGCTTTTCGAGATGCTCCACGGAATACCAACAGTGCTGGTTGATTTAAACCCTCTCCAGGATTGAGGCTGTGTTCTCCTCGGAGAGAGATTGATCGCTTGGCGATAACAAGGCTTTCATGTAAAGGGACATTGCGTAGATCCACTGGACATAAAAAGCGCACCTCCCCAACCCCAACTCTTCCGATAATGAAATTGCTCACACTTGAAAGTTCCAGTTGTGACATTGCATTCAACGTTTCTACTTGTGGATGACAATAGTAATCCTGTCGAAGCACAAACGGGTCATCAAGAAGAGTTCTGGGGTATTTCGGTGAAACCGACACTATTTTTTCAGTTTGATTTTCCGTTTGACTTCCCTTGATGCTCTTAACATCTAACTTACTCGCCAAAAGGTTGTTAAGGTGATTTTTAAGGCCAGAGAATGACGGGTAATCATACAAGACCGTTGGAGACAGAGCCACACCTAGAAGGGAAGACAGTCGCTCTGTAACATAGACCGACTGAATAGAATCCAAATCTCCAAGGGAGTCTTTATCGTTTCTTTCAGGGACTTGTAAAACCTGTTTCAGAGAATCTTCTATTAGAATTTTAATATCACCCAATGTTATCGGATTTATGGACTCCGGTTCTGCCCCCTTGAGCGCTTCCTTTTCATGATTCCTTGTGCCCACGTCAAGGAACATACTATCGAAATCATCAAACCACCCACCAATGATTATGGGAGATGTTAGATTTCTTGATGCATACGCCATTGTTGTATCCAAGAGGGTGAGTCCCTGAGCTGGGGAGAGGGAGCGAATACCTAGCTTTTCCATTCCCCTCTGATCCAAGCCCAAAGTCATCCCTATGGAGCTCCATGGGCCCCATGCGATTGAAACTGCATTGATTCCAGACATTCTTCCTCGTATACAGGTATTGTTTAGCTCTGAATTAGCGTAGGTATACGAAACCTGTCCCCTATTTCCAAAAATACTGCTAATGCTACTATATGCCATTATTCTATCTGCTCCATGGCATTCCAAGGCGTCCAACATTTTGCCGAATGTTATAGACTTACCTGATGAAGTTTCTCGAAGATCAGTTGGAGTGGTGTGCTGTATCAAATGGTCCTTCAAAATCCCCGAGATATGATGTAGATTTCGTATCCGGCGTGAATTAAGTAAAACTTCCCGCAAATCCGCATCCCGGCTAATATCACACTTAATATGCACTTCCTCAGTAAACAGATGAGAATCTATAGGGTGGCCACTTCCTTTTCTGCCCAGTCGAATGGTATTGAGGTTTGAATAAGCCAACCAAGCAGAGGATAGTTTACCTATACCTCCAAAAGCCCCCGTCACCAGGCAGAGCGAGAAAGCATCCAATCGGGCAGATGTGAGCATTTTAGTCGTGCTCATCTGATGATAGTTTTGTTTGTGTACACCTGAAGAAGTATCACGCTGATCAGATGTCTCCAATTTCAACTGCACCTTTGGCAGCTCTCTACCGAGAGTTTTGACTACAGATAGACTCATTAAATTTGCTCCACCATGCTGATCACCAGTAGTGAATGTAATTTGCTTTCCCTTGGAAGCCACTGAAGGGATCATAGAGCCTATCATAAGAACGCCCTCCCACGAATACGGTTGCAGAACTGTTTCTGATTCGTTTGTTATGGTGCATCTAGTTTTACCACTGCCGGCTACTGGTGCAAGACAGTCTTGGTCATCTCCTATGGATCGGAACAAGGATGGCTTGGAATCTGAAGCAGAATATGTTTCTTCTTCAGTGAACATATGATATCTCCTCGTAACGATATCATGTAATATTTGATGGCTTGTAATCGAATGAACATGGCATGCGCTGAGATTCCCGATGCATACCGTGTGCCGGTCCTGGCTCTCTGCAACTTCAACAATGAAACCCTTTACCGACACTGGTACATTTATTTGAGCATCATGTAGCCTTGTTACCAATGCTAAATGCATGCTAGCGTCCAAAGTTCGGGGATCACCAGAGTCGCTCACCTCATCTCTTAAGATTGCTTTTGCAAGGTTTGCTGTTGTTGCCACCACTTTTGGTTTCGCTGGTGAAAATATGCTGACATACGAGAAATCTCTATTTTTACGATTTAATGTGAGCGATAAATACACGGATCTTTGCGAAACTGACGATTTACCCATCAATAACACGTTTTTATGCAGCGAGACACCTTCTCCGCTCACGTTGATCGTCAATGGTTCTCCATCCAAGAGGACGGGCTTAATAAAGGTACTATCCTGGATTACGATATTCTTTCGTCCAACTATTGTTGTAACATGTAGGAAAAGTGTCATAATTGCTGCTCCTGGTAGGATTGACTTATCATTTAGCCTGTGCTCTTGTAGCCACGCTGTGCTCTTTACCTCAAAGGAGACGAATGTCTTTCCTATCTGCGCGTGGAGGAATCTAACGGGAATCCTTCCTATCGTTACGAGTGGCCAGTAACGCTTGCGTACCCATTGAGTTAAGATCGTTTCCTTTCTATCGTGTTCCTCGTCACCACAAATCAGATGCGCGTTCGTGCCACTCATTCCGAACGAGCTTGTGCTGACTGTAACCCTTGCAAGGACATTGGATTGCACCATCGGGGAGGACTGCCTGGCCACATATAATCCATTAAAGTCTTGAGATGATATATGCCTGTTAATACTCCGTAAGTGAGCCATCGGGCCCACAAAGTACTCATTGGAGCACATCAGAGGTAGGATGAGGCCAATCAAGCCAGCAGTGCCTTCCATATGACCAGTGCACGACTTGGTAGCCATCAATACCGTTCGTTGTTGGTGAGTGATTTTGAACTGCTTAGAAAGACGCATTCGAGTTGTTTGTAGCGACGAAAATTCAATAGGATCTCCTAGGGCTGTACCCGTGCCGTGTAAGGACGTGATGGTGCTTTGAGATTGCATCTGGCTTTGATCTTGAACAGAAGCGATCAGTGCCGCTTGAGAAGGTCCATGAGGCGCGGTCAGTCCAACGCGCTTACCATTTTGAGCCACCCCAGTGCCTAGTACGACAGGTGCTTGCGCTGAATCAAAATCTGGTTGCCTCATGCATATGGTGCATCCAGATTCAGACCTTCCGTAGCCATCTGCAGATGCATCCGCTGTCTTGCATCTTCCAGAGGGCGAGAGCGCATGCAAGAGGCATATTCTGGCGGTTGTCTGAGGAGACAACATTATGTTGATTCCATGGGCCAACGTCATTTGATTGCCCTCTTTAATTGATAAAAATCCCATATGTGCTGCCACAAGGCTGCTAGAGCATGCTGTGTCGCAAGCAACCGCTTGCCCACTAATGCCATGGTGGTAACTTATCCGGCCAACAAGAAACGACATACCATTGCTGGTAATGCTCGAAGCCTGAGAGTCAGCAAGATTTGTAGGGGCGAGCAAAGCATCTAGGTACTCATTGTACATAACTCCCAAAAATGATGACGTCGACGAATAAAGAGAGTTCTGCAACCTAATCTCTCCTGTGAGCTCCAGGAGAATCCTTGTCTGAGGATCAATTGTAACGCATTCATCTGGCAAAAGTCCGAAAATAGGCCCCTCAAACATTTCGATTGATCTTAACCATCCAGCAAAGCGTACATACGATGTAAAAGGGGTTTGAACCGGATTATAATATTGCTCAATATCCCATCTCGAGGCGGGTGTGATCGTCTGTATCTCCTTTCCATCTCTCCAGGCATTCTCTAAGGTCAACTGCTGCGCTGTGCTTGGGAACCTACTTGCGACGGAAGATATTCGGACCGTAAAAACCTCTCCAGATTCTGCTAGTTTGAGCAAATTATGTGTTATATTGTCGGATAATGGCAATCTCCGTCCAATAATGTATTCTGCCAGGTCCTGAATCGTTGGGTAATCATAGATGATCGTACTTGGCAAGGAAATCCCTAGTAATGGTTGCATTGCTTCGGAGAACGTGACAGCCGAGATGGAATCCAATCCCTGATCAATAAATGTGGATGAATCGCTTTTGAAAATCTCACCGGTGAGATTGGCAATGGTACTCCTAATGATACTTTTAACCTTATCAGACGAGAATTCGTTGTATCCACTCTCCTGTGACGGTCCTTTTTTTTCCATTACGGCAATATCCACGTTGGTATTGCTGCCAAATCTATCAAATGCTAGATATTCAGGTCTGAAGATGTCTCGGAAGATTTGATCTAAGATTTGAAGGCCATTGCTTGGAGTTAATATGGGGATGCCTTGCCGAGTCAAATGTGTCTGAACCCTTGCATTCGCCATGCCGTCGGCAAGAGACCACGGACCCCAATGTATCACGCTGGAAGGTTGACCAGATTCCATCATTGCTTTTGATATGTTGGTTAACACTGAATTAGCCAATATATAAGACGCTTGTGAATGGTTTCCGAGCACGGAGGCAATGGATCCAAAGTGCAGAACTCTGACAACATTACAGTTTAATAGGCTTTTCGCCATTCGATAAGTACCACTTTGCTTTGGGGCCATAACAGAGCGTAGCGATTGAATGTCTACGTTCTGTAAATATTGGTCATTTAATACCCCGGACAGATTAAGCCACATGACCTGACCTTCGTGCTTTCCTTGTGTTCCTACATCTGCACCCTCCAAGCCAGTGACATCTGTCTTTTGGATCGTTAAAGCTTCTTTAAAACCCAAAAGGTTGTTTGATGTAACCTGTTTGACAAAAGATCGTCTCGAAAGCATGACAATTCGGGAGCCAAAGCTGCATAGCCACTTCTGGACGAGGGATCCAATGGCACCCGTACCTCCAGCGAGGTATATTGTCGACTTTTGCATCAATGGCAGCAACGACAGAGACATATTGGCTGGAACGTCACGAAAATCTGGAAGTGTTGTGTGTGGAATCGTGTGAGGGCCTTCTGATATTTTCCCGGCCGCTATAACGCACGCTTGTATTTCGTTAGTCCTCTGACTTTGTGTTGATGAATTTCCCTTGAATGTTGATAATCCTAGTACAAACTCTTCGTTTTCCGGCCAATGTTTCAAAAGCTGAATGATCGCAGGTGCTATGATATGCTTTGAACCTTGATAATGTAGCGAAACCTTGCTTTCAGTTTGGGATTTTGGTACATCTATTTGATCTTCCAGAATTGACAAGGCTGCTCCTAGTCCTTTGCGTTGGTGATTGTCACGTGCCTTAATGAGAGAAAGTCCAATTGCCTTTAAACTCGCAACAGTGGAATTGGAGGTGTGCGAGTCGCATTCAATATGCTTCTTGGCATCGTCATTGTTTTTGCGTAGAGAAGCCAAAGTATCTCGTGTGGCTGAGTCTGACGCATGTTTTTGAGGAGCAAAGATGTCTAAGGAGGCAGGTAGGTGGAGCCTACCATCTTCAATTTCTTGAATTCCAATGAGATGCCACGTAGAATCAAGAATGCGCGTCAACGCATTTACACCTTGCTGCAACCGACTTATCGCACCGTTCACTTTTTTGCCAAGCTTGCAGCGCACTAGCACACCCAGGATATTGGATCGCATTGTTTCAATTTTACTTTTCGCCGGAGCGCGCCTGCATATATTTATGTATGTATTAGTGATCAAGTGTCTCGGGAGGGAGCCAAGTAAATTCACATACTCATGACATAATGTGAACCCAGCACTGCAAAATTCTTGTCCATCTGATAATATATTTTCGGGTGTTATACCGATGTCTCCACTGATGATGTCACACGAAATTTTGAATCGTTCTTCGCGGAGCTTGAATGGGCGTTTGAATGTTATGTTCTGTATCGCCACATCCATCCTACTTGTTAGTGTCGAGGCAACGCTCATCATGACCTCCAGATAACAAGATGCTGGCATTATGGGGTGATTTCTGACTCTATGCTCTACTAGATGGATAGAAGGATTTGTGTGGTTGCATTCGATCCTTAGAACTGTGTTGGTAGACAATATTTGCTTAAATAGTGGATGGCCGGCCGGATACCGCATACAAATCTTTGGTTCTGGTATCCAGGGCGGGGAGAATTTCTCTTCTGTCCTTCGTTGCTGCTCAATTATGGCCAATGCGTTAGTACCTTGGAATGCAAAAGCACTGACTGATGCGAAATACGGTTCCGTTATTGTCCCCAGAGGCTGTGCTTGCCTGCAAATTCTAACATGCTTGCTTGCTTGATTTAGAGGTCCCTTGACATGCTCATTCAATGCTATCAATGAAGGATAATGGCACAAACGCTGTTTTTCAAGGATGTGAAGATTGTAAAACATTCCTAGTAACCCCGACGCTGTTTCACTGTGTCCATACGTTGCTTTTGACGATGGCAAGGTTACGGTGGTATTCGATTGAGCAAGCGCCCTTGTTAATGCGCTGATTTCAATCGGGTCTCCAAGTGCTGTTCCTGTCCCATGTGTACCAGTAATATTCAATCGCGAAGGAAGAATATCTGCGTAATGTACGGCCTTCCGGAAAAGACTTTCCTGGCTTGGTCCATAAGGAGCTGTCAAGGATGAGGAAGAACCGTCCTGGTTCACGACAGTTGATGCCAGCCTTGCTTGCATATTTTCCGGGCTTTCTTCGCTGTGTGAGATTTGAAGCTTTAACATGACACATCCCTCTGCTCTACCGTAGCCATTAGCCGATGAATCCAAAGTCTTGCATCGTCCGTCAACTGCAAGCATTGAGCTCGCTGCCAACATCATGCTTGTTCTAATATTCAACGGTAAGCTTACTCCACCGACAAATCCATGCGATACCCTATTTTGGTATGTATCATCACACAGAGTTTTCAAGGCCACCAAAGAGCTTGAACACGCTGTATCGATGGATATAGATGGTCCAGAGAAATTGAATGTGAATGACAGTCTACCCGAGGCGGCTCCTGCTGATCTAGCCGTTGACACCATCCCATTTCCTTCTCTGATAAGATTGTCAGTTGAATGAAGGATATCCCAAGGATCTTCTAGTTTCGCTATACCGATTGAGATTGCTGTATCGGCGAGATGTGCGCCTTTGATTCTAGCTAACGAGTACATCAGGCATCGGTGTTGTGGGTCCATAATGTTTGCCTCTAAGTTGGTTACTCTGAAGAATTGAGTATCAAATTGGTGAATATCATCAACAAAACTCCCGAATCTAAGCGAAGAATGGTCTTTTAATCTTGATAGCGTATCACGGTGCTCCACGTTCCATCTGTCGAACGGTACAGTCCTTGCACAGTCTGTATCTCCTTGTTGCCGAGGTAGCATTGCAAAGGAGTCCAATATGTCAATAAAGACCCTATCATTCGCTTTTGTTACTTTTTCATACGGTTGTTCTGTTCCATTTTGCAGCGCAGTATTCTTACCAACCAGTTTATGGATTCGTTCTGCCATTGCATCTATCGTGGGGTAGTCGAATGGAAAGGCTGGCGAGAATTCCTGATCAAAACTGTCACGGAGTTCATTGACAAGATCAATAATCCCTGTAAAATAAGAGAGGTTTGTATTTAGCCGAATCATATCGCATATATCTAGGCTGTAGAAGGGAACATACCCAGGGAATCCAGGCCTGTGGCCATGAGCGGCGATGAATTATTGGGGACTTGTGGCAAGATGGATGAAAGGATTTTTCTGATAACTTCCCGAACATCTGATACATTATTAAACAAATTAGTTGTCAATTTAATCTCATTCCTGGCTGTTTGTGATGGTAGAAGAGTCTCGGTCTTGTCTTGTTGATCCACATCATCTTGCAGCAGGTTTGTTTCACGAGACCTTGACAATCTTATACAGATGTGCTGATATGTACCTAAATTGATGCTTTTGTGATTCAAAACCGAACCAAAAATTTCATATGCATGTTTCGGATCGAACGAGAATATTCCTTTGGACGCTAGAATGTCGCGATCTAGGGCTGCAGCCATCCCCATTCCACTCCAAGGTCCCCAATTTATCACGTGATGGTTTCGACCCTGGATCAGCATTTGTAACAAACTTTCAGGGAACATTGGGGGCATTCTTGATATAGATTCATAACAACTTACCTGTTGATTACTTCTTGTGGCAGTATGATCCAGAATTTTGTTCGCACAAGAATAATTGGCTTGACCGACATTTGCCCAAATTGAGGAGATGCTACTATACGATATCACAATGGACAGCTTATGGGTAAGCGTATCACTTAGAATATTTATTATTGGTACAGTTTTTGATCCAAAAACCTTTCTATTCGCTGCCAAGGATAATTTGGGAATTATAGAATCGCTTAAAGATCCGCTAGAGTGAACAAGCCCCACTTTATTTTTGAACCAAAACTGTTCCTCGAATATATTGTTCAAATATTCACGATCGTTGACATCGGTCAGTATGAATCGAATCATTGCCCCTATATTTACATATTCGTCAGAAGCATATGATACGTTTCTTGCCGTGACGATGACGTCATTCCCTTGAGAAAGGAGAACTTTGCTAGTAAGTTTTCCGAGAGCTCCCAATCCACCTGTGATAATCCATGTGTATTTGTCATGAGCATCGTCGATGCGTGACGATACTATTTTCCCTATATTACGCGCATTTTTAAACTGTATTGCAGCCTTTTGTATTGATGAAAGTGGAAATGTGATTCCTGATGTTGGGTGGATAGCCCCTTCGGCAAGAAGATTGCACAACTCTAGAAGGCCATTGTGTATGCAGATATTCGGCATCAAATCTATTGCGACAAGGTTGTATTGAATGTCTGATCGATCTTGGAGCATTCTTTCTAAGCTGAAAATATCCCTCTTGGAGACTTCAACGAATTGGCCCCCATTTTTCAGGAAGGCCGCAGAAGATAGCACCATGCCAGGGGATGTCAGTGTATTGATCACGGAACAAACCGTCATTTGACCACTAGAAATAATAGATTCCACAAACATACAGGATCTGCCATGATGGGCTTGCATCCCCTGGCCTCGCAGGAAGCCTCTTTTATACGGAGACCCTGCTGTTGTCACTGTGTGCAATCCGGCTTTCCTTGCTAGCTGTACCACTGCTAGCCCAAGACCGCCTGAAGCTGAATGCAGCAGTAAAGATTTTGTCAAGTCTTTGGGAAGGCATCGTATGCAATATAGAGCCGTTAGAAAGACCGTTGGAATACCAGAGGCCTCCTCCATGGTCAAATTTGGGGGGACATGGCAGATCTGTTGCGGAGAAACTAGTATTTGCTCCCTGAAGACTCCTCTCGACTGTCCAAATACTCGATCACCTACCATAAAGTCTGAATGAGTAGATGCTCGCACATATCCAGAGAAATCACTCCCGATATTGGAGCGATCTATTGAAGACGGATACATGCCCAAAGCAACGAGAACATCTCTGAAGTTTAGACCTACAGATGTGATATGAACGCTAATATTTTGTTTCATATCTATTAGATTGCTATGTGTGGTAGAATCATATGGCAATCCTATAGGTATTTTTAAAAGCATATCTGGAAATATCTCCCTCTTTGTTTGCTGAGCGCTTACAGCTGTTTTGAACACTACAGAACCTTCTATAGTCGCATCTTTCTGTTCGCCACAGGAATGGTCAGAATATTGAGTCGTAGATATCATACTGGAATTTGATGGGAGACAAGTTTCAGCGCGATAGCTCGCTGCTAGCATTTGACCAATTGCTCCTTGAACTCCCCATTCTGAACTTTTTGGATAACAAAGAGCATTATCTCGCCCTATAAAATCTATCTGGCTACCGAATAGAGTCTTTACCAGTGAAATCTGTGCGGAGAATGTTTGCAAGGGATTTAGGGCAAGGATTACTGCCCTCGTGTGCCTTGTAACGATAGATGCATTGCAAGTAGACATCATAATTTCCCCCAAACACGGCTCTAGTCTTTTTGTCAGACCTGCGGCTTGAAGATCCAAAGAGTAAATAGTATCTTTGTTTTTAACATCACTATTTCGTGTAAGCACATGGCCTTGGAACTGTTCGAACCAGACACCCTTGCTCGCATTGCTGATGCCCCCGAGGGTATCAACAAAGGCATGACTTCCTGAATACTTTGGTAAAGTAGCGACTGCCCACCTCATGGGCTTGGTTTCCTTATCACTTTTGAAACAATGTATCTGTGAAGGAAGGTATATAGACTTAGAAAATATTGCGCACATGTGAAGAATCGCGTCTAAACATGCTGACTGTGGCATATTTCTATCTTGCTGGCTGGCATGTTTGCTACTTAAGGCTCCCATAGCGGCAGGGTGGATACGGGCAGCCGTAATTGCTGGAAGAGATATTTGAGGGCATATACGATTGTATGGATCACAACATGAAACTGTCTTAATGTTTGTGTGGCAGATGATATTCTTACTCATCTCTTCCTCGAAGGACATCTTTCCATCGAAATCCATTCTCGCTACTGTTGCCCCGACGTTCTCAGAGTTTGCCGCTCTGATCCATGCAAAATCTGTCACAACGAAATTTGTCTCGCTTTTCGTATTTAAGAAGTATTGGGCACAAGCTGTTGCCATGGACATGAAAAAAGTCCCCGGCACTAGTGCTTTTTTCCTGACGACATGATCATTGATCCACGATCCAGTTTTCGCACAAAGGTTAGGGGATAGAGCCCACGAAAGATGATGTACATATACGAAAGAGGGCATATCAATAATTCCGTAATGATGATAATATCTGGATTGCATTGCGTTCGATCGAGGCCCCGTGCTTAGGTAGGCAAGTGTGTGCCCAAGGATGCCATGAGAGTTGACACCAGACATTCCAAAGGAGCTTGACCCCGAGCAACTGAATGGCTCACACTGCAGAGGAGCATCTTGCCTATTCAAGATTAAATTTCCTGTTAAGTTATGCCTTGTCAAAGGGTTGAGATTCCGCAAGTGAAAGATAGTGTTACTAGCCCTGAGCTGATGGCATGAAATGCTTGCTACCATGTTTGTTATCCCAGCTGTACCTTCTGTATGCCCTACCGCCGTTTTGGGAGACGAGATATTTACCAAATGGCTTATTCCCTGAAGTTCCTGCAGAGTTTGAGTCAATGCTTGGAGTTCTATTGGATCACCCAGACTGGTTCCAGTACCGTGTAGAGATATAGTTGTGATTATTTGGTTCCCAGCTTTTACTATAGCATCTTGTATCACTTCTGCTTGCGAAGGTCCATGTGGGGCCGTTAATGAGGAGCGATGTGCAATGCTCTTCACAGCAGAGCCAAGTACAGATGCTAGGATCTCTTCTCCTTTATACTCGCTGGTTATAAGCATGGAGGCGAAAGCCTCTCCTCTTCCGTAGCCATCTGCTGATGCATCAAGCGTTTTGCAGCGTCCATCTGAGCTTGCAGCGGATATAGAGAAAATCTTGTCCCACGTGGAGTCTGCCAAAAAGCAATTTAATCCAGATATGGTGGCTAGCATGCAATCGTGGTCTTGGATTGCTTGTGTGGATAGATGTAGTGCGACGAGGGAACTCGAGCAAGCTGTATCGACTGGAACGCATGGCCCAGAAAGATTAAAAGCATACGCAATATGTCCCACTGCAAAAGCTGCAGAATTACCGGTCACAAGATTTGGAATGCCATGTGAAAATGAGGAAGAAGTATTCCAGGATTCTTCCATGAATTCATGACTCCACATCCAACCCAGATAAACTCCAGTATCAGTCTTATTGCCATCACCAAGGCATGAAAACAGCTCGTAATGCAACATCAATGCCCATCGTATGTTTGGATCCAGTTTGGTTGAAGCATCTTCTGAAAACCCAAATATATCTGCATCGAAAGCATAAACTAAGTTCTCTCGAAAGGCTGATGCAAACGTCTCAAAGTATCCTTGTGATGAAATATTTAGTGAAGAAGGGCGCTTGGAGACTAATGTCGTACTCTCTCCCCATTTGTATCCTGTTTGATTGTATTCAAATGGATATCTGCTTGCGATTGAAAGAATGTTCACTCCTTTTTTATCGTTTGGTTTCTCAGCTATCTGCCGTATCTCGCCGATCGATGACCCTGTTAGATCTCCACCTTTCTTTTTGGTAATGAAGGAAACCATGTCTTCGAGCAATGGATAATCATATATGAATGTCAAAGGCAAGTCTACGTCCATTTCTAATGCAATTGCTCGGCTTAGCTCGATTGAAGAGACTGAATCAAAACCCAATTGCAAGATTGGTACCGAACTTTCCATTTTTGTACTTTCGTCACTGTATCGTTGAATTATATCAGCAATTGTTATTCTAATTTTAGTTCGATCCATTTTAGAGTATAGGTTTTGTCCTTTAGTACCCAGTGAGCCTTTTTCATAAGATATTTCAGTAGCTATGGGAGAGAGAGCAGCTTTAATATGTGATAAATGAGTCTTTAATCTGAGGTAGATTGATAACTTGGCGATATCAACTTTAGTCACCATCATCGCTGGCATCCAATTGTAACTTGACTGAGATAATATGTTCTGCAATGCCAGTAATCCTTCATGGATGGAGAGACCGATAAAGCCTGCTTCATTTAGACGTTTCAAATTCCTTCCATCAAGCCTGGCAGCCATTCCCACACTGGTCCACAGACCCCATTGTATACAGCTGCATGGCTTTCCTGTTGACATTGCAATATTTGAATGTATATCCATGATAGAATTGGATAGCGCATATGAGCTTTGTCCGGCAGATCCAAAATGCTGGGCAATGCTGGAGAAGGAATACAAGCAGCATAAAGACCCATAGATATTCCTGTCGATAATATTGTCCATTATTCCTACTTTTGGCGCCATAGTTGCAAGTATGTCTCGAGAAGTGACACTTGATATCAATGCGTCTTGCGATATTCCAGCAGTATGCAGCACGTGGAGTGACTTCATCTTCCCAAACATGTCCGCAGAATCTTCCCTGTAAGCGACATCGTTGTTCGTAAGAGATAGATTATACTGAGATAGTCGAGAACTCATTTTATGTATATTCTTCCTAGAGCATGTACGCAGTGTCAAATTTTTGTATTGATGATGTGCGTATCTTAAAATTACGCTTCCAAGCCCCCCCAGAGAGGTTAGCGCAAGCGTTGAAATTGGTTCAATCCTCAATATCTGTGACACCCTCTGTGACATCACCAGAGACTCGAAGGAGTCTTGCATACCAAACGTGTGGGGTTGGCACTGAACAGAATGCTCTGTTTGATATACCCTCAACAATGATTTAACTATCGAATACCTGTACGAATTATTAGAAGCCGAATACTTCTTGTCACACAGATATTCCAAGCCATGCTCCCGAAGAAGTTGAAATGCACTCAAAGATTCTCCTTTCAGTGATTCTCTGCTTGCAAGCATTCCACCTCTGGGTAAATCGTACTGATCGACTCTCGGAAGATTGATTAAGGTATCTACTAATATTTCTGGCTTCGCTTCCCAGAGAATTGCATTAAAGGTATCCTTGAGCTGATTCCTCTTTAGTGGCTTTGAACTAAGACTCTGTACGCGAAGCCGCAATGAGGATCTGCTTCTACTCCCCTGGAGTTGATGAAAGCTTTCGTAAACATTGCGTACATTACAGGATGCTCGATAGTCTAGCCTTTGTATATGGTCTAGCTCAGATGATATTGATATACCATTGGCAGTGGCCGGAACACAACAACTTTTGTTGGAAACTCCCGCAAGATGGAGGCATGCATCGATTTCTGCACTGACACTACTAGAACGATCGTATTCAATTTCTGAAATATTCCTTGACTGCTCCTCAGGAATCTTGAGCAATGCTTGTATGACTGAAATTCCACTATTTTTGTAAGGTCGCTCAGGACCACGATTCTGAATTAGCAACCCAAGCAGTACAGTCGAGCAAGGAGTATTATGATCAACTTCATGGCCGACACCGATTTGACCATCTTTTTCTGCTACTTTAATGCTTAAAAGGTTATTTTGCACCAAATGGAAAGGCCTAATGAAGACGCTATTTTTAATGCATATTTTGGATTCATTTTGCAGAATCTTTGAGACAGCGGTTGCTGATATTTCCATCTGCGTTGCTGCTGGTAGCATAGCAACTCCCATTATAACGTGATCCAAGATTTTGCTGTATTGTGTCTCAGAAAAGGATATTTGAATGATAGACGGGCTTGATGGATTGAGTTTGAGAAATCTAAAACGCTCTATGACAAGCACTTTCGACAATTGACGTGGTTGCGTCCATTTTATACCCTGTTTGAGACCATGTTTTGCCATTGTTATATTGGATAGAATAGCGTGAGCATTCGTGCCGCTCATACCAAAAGAACTAGTCCCTGAGCTCTTGGCTCCCCGAGAAAACAATATAGAAGGGATAGTGCATCGTGTTGCATATAATGGCCTCTTTTTCATGCTGCGGGCTACATAACTGTTTAGTGAGCGCAAAGTATGAATACCATTTATCATCTTTTGGTCAAGACTGAAAAGGGAATTCAAAAATCCCGTACTGCCAGCAGCGCCTTCACAGTGTCCAAAGAGCGCCTTGTTTGAGACGAGAAAAACAGGGACTTTTTGATCCACAAATACATTGGACAGTGCCTGAGTCTCTAAAGGATCTCCCAAATATGTTCCTGTTCCATGTATTGAGATTATGGAAATGTCCTGCGGCGATGTTACTCCCCGAGCGATGCATGATTTGATTAGTGTCTCCTGGCTTGGTCCATTTGGGGCAGTCATTGATGCGCTTCTCCCATCCTGATTAATACACGTTGCATTTAATTTTGCTAGCGCTAATTTGATAGAATCCAAAGAAAGGATACACGAAGCAAACGCTTCACCACGCCCGTATCCATCTGCTTCTGAGTCTAAACTCAAGCTTCTTCCTGTCCTGGATAGGGCTCCAAGCCTGCAGATAATGATGCTTGTTTGAGGCGATAAGATTGCATTCGCCCCACAGCATACTGATAAAGATCCTTGAAATTCCAATAGATCAAATCCTCCACAATGTATGGCCACTAGACTGCTAGAGCAGGCTGTGTCGATTCCGATGTTTGTTCCAGTGAGGTCGAACGTGTATGCTAGACGTCCACTTAGATAAGGGGCCCCATTTCCAAGAATGGAAGACGTATCTAGTCCCTGGTTAGAAGCTTCGAAAATTCTAAGATAATCAAAAAACATACACCCAACGAACACTCCAATGTCTGTTGCCTGTTTCCATATTTCAGCATCCTTTGTAGTGTTGAGGGCAGATGCTGTGGTGTGTAACAACATACGGCATTGAGGATCCATATACCTCGCCTCACTGAGCTTCAGTCGAAAAAATTCAGGATCAAAACTCCAAATATTGCCAATGAAGCTTCCAAAGTAGGTGTAAATCTTTTCTGCATCCCCAGACGGGGCGAAGAAAGCATCATTTTCCCAGCGATCAATTGGGACGGGAACTTGTAAGTTGCTCTCTCGCTGCATTACTGTACAGAAGCTTGAAAACGAATTGCATTCGGAGGTTGGAGTCACTTGAGCTATACTTGAAATGTATATATCCCGATGCTTTTGAGCAGATAATGTTAACCTTTTCGGCTTTTCTGAACAGTCAGCGCATAATGCTTTGGCTAGTTTTCTCAAAGTAGGGTAATCGAAAAGGATTGTTGGTGGCAGTGGTCTTTTCAATGTAAGACTTAGGTTATTTCTGATCTCAATAAGTGATAGGGAGTCAGCCCCAATCTGCGGGAACATTGTTTTTTTTTCAAAGGTTATTATACTCGACCTCTCAACATGAAAATTGGGCGTACCTCGAAAAATGGCGAATCATCCGACATGTGCTCGACCCCGAGAACTTCTTGTATTGTTGTTCGGATTTTTATGTACAACTCCTTTTGATTGATCATATCATCTTGGTCTTCTGTTTCAGATTGAGCCCTTGAGCACACCATCGCATTACTCAACGGGCTTTTTCTTCCTTCCTGAGCTTTCCTTGGAGATGGGGGAGCCTTCCAGAGTATAGACGAGTTGCTTTGCGGCTTTAAAATTCCAAGGCTTGAATTAGCCAGTTCGGATGTTAGAAAGTTTATGATAGCCCTTATACCTTGGAGAGGGGACATCGCAACAAGCCCCTGGCGGGATAAATCATCCACTGTGGTCTCCTTTTGATAGAGCAAGCCCAAGCCTTTCCAGGGTCCGAATCGTGCAAATCGGCTTTTAAGGCCACAGTGACGCAATGTGTCAGATAGTATTTCCATTGAAGTGTTTGAGGCGATGTAATTTGCTTGACCAATGTTTGCTATATCTATCGCCATGGATGACGTCGAGAACAATTCCAAACATGGGAGCCGAGGTGTGATTACTCCAGTCAATGCTCTATATCCTCCATATTTTGGGGAAAACGTTGTCCTGTATGACTGTACACTAGAAGTCATGTAATATGTATCCCTGGTAACCCCTGCAGAGTAGAAAATGGAGCACTTTGTGCCCTGCATGGCACCCCACAACTGAGATAATAGAGCGTTATTATCCGATGATGAGGAACAATTATAACTTGATATGGACAGAGAATACGCTTTGCTTGCTTCATGTCCTGTCGAACCTCGGATGTAGCCTCCTTTACCAAGAGCATAAATTGGGAAACATCGTCCAACATTATAGTTTGCTGCCCATTGGCAGTACAGGAGACCGATGCCATTTGTACCCCCAACGACCACCGTTGCTCCTTCAAGCACAGATCCTGGAATCTGGAGAGTAGCACGAGTTTCAAACACCTTGCTTGCTGTCATATGTGTAGATGTCTTATAAAGGTGACTCATAGATGTTCCATTTGGATTGAATTGTACTACTTTGGATTGCAAACCGAGCTCTCTTGATGCTACCCTGAGCTGGCCCTCTACTAGTTTTCTTTCGGAAGTCGAAGGCAGTATGAATGTTAATGTTTCTGTTTGCATCTGAGTCCTTATGTATTCTTGAAGCAACATCATTAAACGAAGATACCATGTTCCACATATCTCATTCTTTGGCACTCTAATAGTTCCACGATTCACTTGAGGTATACCTGGATGACTTTTGTTGCGCATTTCGCGTAGTATGTCGACGGGTGAGATCAATTGATCCTCTTGACTGAGATATGACACCAAACTGCTTTCCTTGCTTTTGATTTGTATTCTTTTGGAGGTTAACGACTGCATTTGTGCGAAATTTTCTGGATGATATGCCAATATATAGTCTCTTTTGCATTCGATGGTGTCAAGATCGAGACAACTTGCCGACCCTTCCATCTTTTGGCGTCCACTCAGGTAGTGCATTGGCTTGATGTGTAAAGCGTCACATGAAATTGGAATTGACACGCCTAGCCCGGAAATGCACTCAGTATATGCCGCCAAGTGCGTGCTCGCATCAATGCTTTCTATACAAGGTAAATTTATCGTTTCCACCAAGTCAGTACAATATAAAGATGCTATCGATATGCCCCATCTTTGATCCTTGCACTCTGTTCCACTCAAGCATGCATATATTGCACTATCTTTATTTTCAGTTTTCGACATGCGGAAAGTTTCTGAAATTTGTCCGCAATACCCTGATGCAAACTCGTGCTTACCAAAGGCCATCCCCACCCAAGCACAGATCTTTGAACTCTCTCTTGATATCGTAATTTGCAACTCTAAATCCCGCTCAAGTGATATGGGTGCGTGTATACTTGATCTCAAAAGGGAGATATATTTCCCCTGGGAATCTAAATAGCTTAGATCAGCCACGTCTAACATGAATCTGAAGATTGCCACACCAGGAAGCAGTGCTTTACCAAAGACGTTGTGATCCTTCATTTTTGACATTTGATTTCCCTTGATGTCCACCAGCCATTTCTCATCCATCGAACCCGAAAATATAGGAAGAGAAGTAGGGTGGTATTTATCAATAAACCACTGCTTGCTCCGGTTGAATCCAGTAAACCTCTTGTGGATCAATGACTCACAGATGGGGGCATGATTCGAGCTTAAGATAATGCTTGCATTTGTACCTTGGAAAGCAAATGCATTAACTGATGCATATGATGTGTCTTGTTCCATGATATGTGTCCCCTTTGTTCGTGATGGTATCATTGCCCTGGGAGTTTTTTGCAGTGCCTGAGATACGTGTACACTAACCTGAGTCAAATGCAAGAGGGGGTCACGGAAGTAATTGTCCATCTGGTTGATCAGGGAGTGTATCCCAACGCTACCTGCTACCGGTTCAGAGTGACCAAATACTGTCTTTGTTGCTGAAAGGTACAATGGAATGTCCTTTTGGCCTGCTTTCTTTTGAGCAGCCTGGAATGTAACCAGGGCATGAACCTCTATAGGATCTCCTAATTGTGTACCTGTTCCATGTAGCTCATGTAAATTAGTATCAGATGGTAAAATACCACAATTATGATAAACAGATTTCAATAAATTTACTTGAGAAGGTCCATTAGGTGCTGTTAGAGTCGCTGATCTGCCATCTTGGTTCATAGCAGAGCCTTTGATAACAGCCATTCCATCCCCCCCCCGAGAGATTGATAAAAAAGCCGTTGCTTCTCCTCTGCCATAGCCATTTGCTTGAATATCTAAAGTCCTAGAGCGTCCATGGTCTGATGTCATAGATGCAGATGCTAGACACTTGACAACATCGGGCGATAGAGATAGCATGGCAGAGCCAACCCTCACAGATTGAAGTCTATCATCATGCAAGATTTTCCCTGCAACATGTACGCCAACCAAGCTTGATGAACAAGCGGTATCAATCGTCATACATGGACCAGTATATCCATGAAAATAACTTATTCTGCCTGAAGCAATGCTGAAATTTCTACTAGTGAGTCTTAGGGCCACGCCCTGGCCATTTAAATGCCGCTCGGCAACAGCCGAATAGTCCCAGAATGACATTCCCACCAAAACAGCGACTTTGGACGATTCTTTGTCGTAAATATGACTAAGAATTGTGAAGGAGTCCTGAAATATACAGCATGGTCATGAAGCACGAGCCAGGCGTGGGCAAATTGAGAAACACGTACCTCTAAAAGTAACCTTTGCTGGGGATCCATCAACCTTGCTTCTCTTGAGGTGATGTTGAACAATTGCACGTCAAACAATTTTATATCAGTCAAAAACTTTCCAAATCGTATATTAGCCTCTATAACATGAGCAAAATCGGGATCCCACCGTTCAAAATCAACTATCTTTGTGCAATCCGGCGTTTCCAAACCAAGTTTTGATAGGCCATCTGGTTTCCTTATGAATATCGCTTCAATGTTTAGGGTTGGGCACATTCTACCTAAAATTTCATTGCCAAGGATGTTCTCATCAATGCTAATGTCTTGAGATGTAATACCCAGGTTTTTAGAGATCATATCTGCCATCGCGAGTATGTTTGGGTAGTCAAACAGAAATGTTGATGGGAGATGTATATTGAACTCCTTTGACAAAGCCATTTGGATCTCTATTGCACAAAGAGAATCAGCACCAAATTGTATCAAACTTTGAGAGAGGCTATCAATATGTGTGTCAAGCACATTTGATACGCATTGACGGATGATTTGGGCAACCGATTCCACAGTCAAGGAAACACTGTGCTGGACGAAGTCTATGGCACCCTTAGCTGCTTGGCTAGTTTCCCCATTTATACTCTTAATTGACAGGAAGTTTCCATTATCTCTAAAAGGTATGCATGAGTATAAAGATGGTTTGTTATATCCTAGACTCATTAAGTGTACAAACGCGCAAATGCCTTGATATGGAGAGATTAGTGAAACATTCAGAGCATCCATGGCTTTTGCAACTATCGTTGATCCAGACACCATACCAATGCTTGACCATGCTCCCCATTGTATCGTTAAACTTTCAATTCCCTTCATACGGGATAACGAGATGATATTTTCCATAGCGTAATTGGCAGCTGCGTAGATGGAGCTCCCTGATGGATGCATTAAAGCAGCAATAGAACTGAACGCTACAAACGATTTGATCGGCAATTCCAAACTGATATAGGCAAGAAGTCGTTCTGAACCTATCTGTTTTGGAGCGGATATATTGAAAATGTTGCAAGCAGCCTGATTTCGGATCAGAGCGTCCTTTAATGTCCCAGCAGCATTGACCAACCTTACCTGACGAGTTGCTGGACTTGCAAGATTTGCAACATCTTCTGTAAGTGAGGCACTGGCCCTACATTTTCATACAGCATGGGTAGGTTTGAGTTTGACTACTAAAAAAATATTACTCAAGGCACTCCACGTACTTTCGCATTGTCCAAAAAGATGTGCAGATGTTTGTGGCGTCCAGGGTCCGAGAGACGGAGTTCAGTGTTCCTGATCTACTAAAGGATATCAGGGTCCCTCCTTGGTTTCTTAGACAGTCACTTATGAGCAAACCTATCCCACTGGTACCACCAGAAACTATTGTTGTTTCATCTGCATTGAAGATACATTCCATGCTTAAATACTGCGGAGGATGTGCCTTAAGCAGTCCTTTGGTTACAGTCATTCCGAGAGTCTTCATCTCCCTTGTATATGGGGTTTGAGGAGACATTTCTCTGTTCAGTGTACGTCCCATGGCTTCCAAAATGATATAAAAAAAATTCAAAGTCTGTTTACTCAGGAGGGGTGAAATGGCATGGGATTGTTTACTCATGCTTGATCGAATGGTTCCGCCCTTTTTGCCAAAGCAGAAACATTGTTGAAAAACACCAAGAGCCAGAGCCATCAATGAAGGATCGAGTGATTGGTTTGTACGAGCATTCATAGTAACATCCCCAATTTTGAAATTGTGACTTTTATTTGAATTGATATCTTGTAATATGGGATCAGCATTCTCGATCAAATCTACATGTGAATAAACAAAGTCTCTGTTATCTTTCCTGCACGGATACATTGTGTCGTCAGTAGACAGAGTGAATTGTTCAATTCTCATAATTTGCGAAAAATAACTGCAATGATATGTATCATGAAATAAGGTTGCCTCGCAAGCCTCGTGAAATACAACCACTGTAGCCGATACCAGAGAACACCCTCTTTGTATATTCTGTCCTTTTTGTACAGCCCTCCATTTGGCTAGGGCAAGGGTCTGATCTCCAGCAGCTGTTGTCGCTATATCTATCTCACTCTTGACGATATGGGAGCTGAAAGCATTTATCGAGAACAGATCATTGATCAATCCTTTCGAGAAAGATTTCTCTTCTGGTAAAGATTCTGGTTGCAAAAGCTGAATCATTCCATTTGCATATTCTAGCCTCCCAGTCGGCATGTTGATATTTGCAGTCACCAGATCGCAATCAAGAGTAGTTTCAAGGATATACTGTGCCGATACGTGTGAGTTGATGATAACCAAGGAAGATATACCTCTTGCCAGAGGATGCAGAATTTTCATGATATCTATACTTGCCTACAATGTACTCGAGTACGGTGAATTCTTTTTGGTACATGAAAGAGCAATAAAATGAAAAGATAGCATACCGATAGGAAAGTTTCGAAAGGTCCATCAGGAGTCTGTTGGTTAGTCATCGGGGTCTGGTATGTTGACCTGTGGCCCCTGACACTAGTGAGCGCAACTCTTGTCTTCGGTTGTTCCAATATCCATATAGACTTTCGATACCATATACATTTGAATTCAGATGAGTAATTGAATTCAGCCCCGTGGAAATCAATGATGGCATGGCAATTTGTGCCCTGTGAAGCAAAACTTGATACGCCAACCACCTCAGTACTGCTACAATGTTGGATTGAGCAACTTGCCCCCCTGTAAACTTGTACGTTCCTAGAAACGTTGGGAAAGGATTTAAATAATCTTTCAACATTAGGATTCAACTCTCTGAGGTGTAAGAGTGGGCATGACGTTTGTCCCAAGCTCGCCGAAATCGTCCCGGCCAAAGAGACTGTACCAGCTGCAGCTTCGCTGTGACCCATTGAAGTCTTCACAGCGTTTAAGACCAAACCACTATTGGGTGTTTTCCCTTCAGGAAAAAGTTTAAGCGCGGCTCCCAATTCGATTGGGTCACCTAGAGGGGTTCCTGTTCCGTGAAGCATTAATTTTGCAATGTCAGAGGGTTCTCTCCTGCTTCGCTTAAGAGCCTCTGACAGCAAAGTTGATTGAGCTGGCCCATTTGGGGCAGTTAAGCAACTACTTCGCCCATCTTGGTTGATTGATGTTCCTCTAATTACACACTGAAAATGGGCTGTACTGCTTGTGGCCTCAAGCGCTAATGCAGTCACAGCCTCTCCCCTTGAAAATCCATCACTGCTGCTGTCAATGGCTTTGCATCTCCCATCTGGAGCGAGCATGTTGGCACTCTCAAACAATTTAAATCCCATACTGTAAATTAGCAGGTTCGATGAACAACAATAGGATTGCAGGATTGTACCATTCTCAGTCATATCCATTGCTATGCTGAGGGAGACTAGACCTGAGCTGCATGCTGTATCCGTTGCAATAGCTGGGCCCTGCATTCCCAGATGGAATGCCAGTCTTCCGGGAAGTACACTAATACCAGCAGAAATTATGGACACAGAAGAAACAAATTGATTTATTTGACTATGCTTCTGAATGAGGCTGTGGTATTCACAGGTTGACGCGCCGACGAAAACAGCCGTTTGTGAAATATCATGTCCCACAGAAAGTTCTCCAACCATCTCAAGAAGGATTCTTTGCTGTGGATCCATATGTTTCGCTTCATTCAAAGAAATCTTCCACAATTCAGAATCAAAATCTTCTATCCCTATGATGAATGCCCCAAATCTTATACTGGTTTCACTGGACAGATCCCGAGAGATGCGAAAATGATGTGCTTCAATATCCCATCGATCGAATGGTATTGTCCCTATACAATCCATTTGAAATGGAGAGGATTTATAAAAGGTATCATTTGGAAATTTCTCTTCAACATCAGTAATCCCTACCAGAATATCATCAAAGTCATGTTGCACTATTGTAGCTACACAATGGAATACATATGTTAGTCACAAAGAAACTCCTTTCAAGCAAATAAACCAATCACGCACCTACAGGCCAATGATGATCTTCAGAGACCATAAGGGTATAGATGTATTCACAGAGGCTTTGAACGGAAGGATAATCAATCAGGGCAGTGAGCTCCATATCAATGGCCAGATCGGCTGAAATCTTCTCAGCAAGCATCATGAGATCCAAACTATCCATGTCCGTATCCGAAAAATTTTCATCACCTGAATTCTGAATAAGATTATACCCATTGTCCTCCAAATAGGAGTTCGTGTTCAGTATAACCTGGTCTCTAATACGCTGTAAAATTGTGTGGTCACATTGGCGTGAAGTCATCTTCTCAACCACCCTTTTCTCCTGCTCCATTTGCATATATTTGCGGTGTTTCACTTTAAAATATTTTCTCTATGGTATCTTGTATCTTTGCGCCCCTGAAATAATGGTATACCCTCGGCTGCCCGAACACGTCCACCAGGTCCAAGGTATGATATACTTCGTATTATATCCACGCGCGACGCATTTTGTCAACCAATATACTTTCTTTTCATTTATTTGTAAATATAATAAATGATCATATATAGACTACGATGATGTCTACATCACTTTCAGAGAAATAGGTACGGTGGTCAAACCATGGGCAGCTGGTCGACGGCACTTTGACTTTTTTGGGCTGGATTCCTGATGCGATGGTATCGCATGTGGTTTTGCAAACTCATGGGATATTTACCATGGAAAAAAGGTGAGAATCATCTGAACTATATTCCTGAAGTACATGCTATCTAGATTGCATTGTCCATGACTAGACATCGTGGAACAGAAATCATTGCATTGTTTCAGACAGAATAGGCAAAAATGATTTGTTCATTCGTCTCCATCTTGTCATCATACTATAGATATTAACAATATCAAACGATTCTTCTTTCGTTACTCGGGATAGCTCAAAGATATACAGGAAGTTGGTCCCAACGAATGTCTCCAATAAGATACTGCATATATGCATGCATGGGGAATATGGGTGGCTCAAAATGTCGCTTTATAGACTATGGCATTCATCAAAAATGCAAAGCTATATTTATCACCAGAATTTTAGATATTCCATATGTAGATCATCGGGATTGCAATCATGCTGAATTCGTGTGCACGTATGATTGCAAGTCCGAAACGAGGATGTCACAAAGATGTTCGGGCATCAGGTGCTAATCGGACATCTCGAAATCACGATATAAATAGCACGACTGTTGATAGGAGATCTGTCTTGAGATTGCACACGGGAGGCTTTCTGGCAACATTTGGTGGCTCCCTTGTTTGGCCTGATGTTGCATTCAGCAGGGATGCAGGAGACTGGAGTACACCTGGTCTGGCTTCAAATGAAGATCCCGATGCGCCTAAATTCGTCAAGAGTGCTTCAGGTGTTGTGACGCAGGAGCTCATCCGTGGAACGGGAGAGAGAGATGCAATGCCAGGGGATTCTGTTCTTGTTGATTTTGTGGTCAGGAGAGCCAACGGCTATTTCATCTATTCTACCGTCGAGGGGCTTAGTTTTCAGCCGCGTGATATTCCTACTGGCCCCGTCAAATGGACACTAAAAAATGACAAACTTCTTCCAGGCTTAGTTGAAGGTTTAACCGGTCTCAAGCGTGGAGGAAGGCGCAGGATCCTGGTACCTCCAAGCATGGGATATATGAGTTCTGAGAGCACATCGCTTGAGCCCAAAATGCCCACGTTCGGAACCAGCAGACAGCTTGGTAATCATAAATCAGAACCATTGATATTTGAGGTAGAAATTATTAACATTCAATAAGATTGTATAGGGTAAAAATTGTAAAAATTATCACGGTACTGTATTTGCGTACACTATACTCTGAATGAAGACCCAATGTCAATTCCAGTGGCCACAACGGCCAAGAATATCAAGCCAATTCCAATGACAATTTGGGCCAGAATACTCTTCCATTTCAAATCTTGTTCTTTCGTATGTACATTCATCTTAGTCACTTTTTTACTGAGGTCATTTATCATCCTGTAATTCATTGCGAGCACATCAGTCTCGAACTTTCCTTTCTGATTAGAATTCATGGGAATGTCTTCTATTTCAGCAGATTCGTTTTCCCTTCTTCCCTGGTTGCATAAGCATCGTCCATGGTCTTCAGGAAGCGCCCTTTGCAGCAAACTGACGAGATTTATGGAGCGCTGTTCCATGCAGTAGCTGATGGTTGCTTGAGCAAGGCGCTCAATAGATGGAATCATGTGACTTGGGAATGGTTCGTCACTACAAACATGTCTGATAATCATACCAATGTCTCGCATCAGGTCTTTTGACCCAGTTGTATGCTTTGCCAGCATAACTCTTGCTTCCTCCACTGACTTTGCAGAAGGAAGCACAAGAAGAGGAATTGACTGGGTCAACATGTTGTCCTGCATGAGCTCAATTTCACATACACCAGGAGTTAATCCAAGAATTTTGATGCATCGATGCTGCTCATCTGAATGTGCATCTGCTCTTGCCCCAATGTCTTCACTTTTCTCTGAATACTGATACGATACACTGCTTGAAGATAAGCTTGATGCTGTAGAATCTGAATCATATTCATCCATAGAATCTTCTGAATAGGGGTCTGCAAGGACTGTCGTTGTGAGATACCTTCCATTTTGACGACAAAATGCAACCATCTTGGATCCATCAATATGCTGCCCAACTATATCAATCACAGCTGGAACATCACTCTCAACAACACATGGCGAAATTGAGGAAATCTGTAAAGGCGATGAGCATGTCATGACATGGGACCCCTCACTAGAAAGGTGAGCAGATACATCATTTATCTGAACTTGGAAACCTTTGGAAAGGCTCTTTAAACCCCTCCATTTAGAATACAAATAACCTGCAAGGTCTCTGACAGATGTTGCCTTGACAAATTTCACGTAATCAGTCTTGTCCATTCGAACGTTCATAGAAACGTGAGTGCACCCAGGTCTAATTGAGCCTTCAATAGAGTTCATTGAAGGAATGGTACTCGAAATATCATCCAAAATATTTGGAGGAAGGTCTTCAGGCGTCCCACTTTGAAATTTGACAGAGAGCTGGAACTCAATCTCTACACCCTTGTATATATCCTTCATGTTAGGGTCACTCGCAAACAAGTTCAAATCAACAGAATTGAGCATTGCATCTCTTGTAGCTTTATCACTCCCATTCTTTCTTGCTGTATCAATTTGTTCAGTTGCACCCGTCAATTCACCAGTGAGGAGGTTGTTCAAATCATATGACTCTGTTGCTCTCTTTGAGTCAAATATTTGAACTCCAGGATGGACGACATGCGTTTGCAAAGCCTCAATATCACCTGGATCAGATTTAATCACATCAAGTTCCATCTTATTCGGAGAGAGCCTCTGTGGCGATTTCAATGGTTTTCCTTTCTCAGCATTTCTCATCCTCCTTCTAAGGTTGTGCCTCGCCAGAGTCACCCTGCAACTGCGATAGTCACCATCAAATGCACTCAAAGGCTCAAGTTTGGCACATTTTTGGCAAAAGCGCACAGTTTGTCCATTAATAGTTATCGCCGCAGCCTTTGCATGCTCCTGGCATACCCTGTATTTCCGATAATATGTTCCCGTACAAGTGTTCCTGCAGCCTTCGACGACGCAGTCAACAGGTTTCTTTTCCTGGCTGTCACACTCTCTTTTCGATCTATTCATCCTTCGAGTTGTTTTATTATTCTTTAGTAATGACCCCCCTACCCGCGGAGAGCACACCAGTTGTGGCTTACGCCTTGCACGAAGCTCACGTGGCAACCATTCGTATTCATCCGCGCTCCATTCAGCGTGAATTTGAGAATTGTTTGTATCCATGATTTATTCTGGTACTCCTAGAGTATAAAGTTGTGGAGAAAGTGCAAGGTTTTAGGTTAGTACCCCAAACCTCTTCGTTCCACAGATATTTCGTCCCTCAATCAAGGGCCGTGCAGAACGTGGCACAATCAAATTAACGTCCACTAAATGCAATATACCCTTCCTAATTTGTATTAATCTACGCGACCGTACCAGTGAATCTGGCAATTGTCTTATTTGACGGGTCCTTGTACAGTTGTTGTATTCAGCTGAAATCCTATTCACCCTTGATGCATCATACCACTTCCTATGGATAGATGATGTGTATGTGGGAATCTCTGCTCGTTGGGTTACATGGTAAAATATATATCACCACATGGATCCTAGAGTGTCATTCTAACCACAAAGATATCCATGTTACATTAGTATTATGTGGCTGACGTACTATTCATAGCTTGCATAATTGCAGGTATGGTGATTGACTGTTTCAGAATTTTATCCCCGTCTTCTCCAATATGTTTCATTATCTCTAAGAACCTCCCCCATAGTCGCAACAGAGTGCTATGTATTGTCTTCTGTATCAGCTCAGTCAGTCGCAAGTCACAAAAATCCCTTGTAATGTCTGCATCAATCACCTGTATCACCTTTCTCCAATCAATGGAAAAGTTCGAAGCAATCTCTGAAGCATTTTTGATAGGTATCACTGTTTTTATATCTACATGCTTTGCCAATGCAGCCTCTCCAGATAGAACCATGCTGTGCATGCCGGATACTTTTGACTGCAACTTTGACTCAATGTAGAGATCCAGGGCTCGAGAGAAAGCTTCCTCAAAAGACGACTGCACATCATCTTCTGAGATTTGATTGATGTCAATATGTTCCTTTTCTCTCTCTAGAGTTTCCTTTCTCCCCTTGAGGGCAGATACTACATGATACAAGTTGTGAAGGAGGAAAATAGTTCCTTCCCCACGTTTGCTCAATTTCCTACTCGTGATGAAAAGAAGATTGAGCACTGATTGCTTTAGCTGTTCAATATTGAGGGATATCGATCCATCAGCTAGCTTGGTATGCAGCACAAGCACAGAAGACATCATTGATGCATATCTCCGAGTCAAGGGAAGGATCCTTGTGGGCACCAAGTCCAAACCATCATTCCCTGTAAAGTCAGTAGGATGTACTGAACGCAAGTGCTGATCTAATATATATTTGACACGAGGCCATAGAAGAAGGTTTACTGCATCAAAGTGCTCATCTAATGCAGGATTTCTTCTCTTTGACATTCCTAGAAAATTCTCTCTATTGATTCTGATGCACAGGAGTAGTGCTATTAAATCATTCTGCTCCTGAATAGAGGCATTCAGAGAGCCATGTATAAAATCTACCACTGGCTTGAATGCTTTTCTAAAGACCCTTCTTCCATCATTTTGCCAAAAGGTTTTGCAAAACAGGTATTCATGAGCTGCAGTATCTACCAATAATCTTGAGATTGATGCAAATAGGCACTCAAAAGGCTTTTTCTCGCGTATATTTGCTGATGGCATGATTGGATTGTCATTTATATGCTGTAAAATATCCAATCTACCATTCAGCTCGAAAATTGAGTGCTGATCATCCAATTCCTTTTGAGAAGAAGAGCTAAAATATGAAACCATACTAGACAGCCCATGGCTGATAGCTCCAGCACCACTACTAGGTGACCCTAGCAGTAGTTCAGGAGGGACGATAACATCTTCCATAGCCTCCATAGCAGCCCAGTAACTTTTGAAAACCTCGAGGAATTTGGATGTAACAGTGGTGATGTATACATCCTGTATCTCGCCATAGACACTGTAGCCATGAGACCTGAGGAACTCGAGCATATGCCTATATCTCATCATGGTATTTTGCTGGACTTGTATATTAGTATTCGGTCCCCTCATCTGATGGACCCTCTCCATGAGAAAATTCCGGCATCTGTTCACAGCTGCCAACCTCAGTCGTTCCATCTCTACTGCCACATCTCTATATGCAGCAGAATCACGTACATATGTATTATCCTCGACAAAACATAGCTTCTGGTGAAGAGTTTCCAATGATCCTTGAAATTCATCGCTATTCACCTTTGATTTCATGATATGATGAATAAGTTGTGGAAGCAACACAATCTGCTCAACAAAAGACCCAAGGTCCTCTTTCAAGGCTTTCTTCTTCTCGATCGATCGCATCATTCCTTCGCTTTTCTTCTGCAAGTCTTCTATCGCACTACTTGCAGTACTCAAGGAAGACCCATATTCATATAGCACCGTCTCCAAGCTTTGCAGCATTTCGTCACACTTGTCAATGTTGACACTCAACTGAAGCAGGTTATCAGCTTCAGCAATGTAGTCAGCGATCGCACGCGACTCGGCAACCTGAAGCTTTGATTCATAATCACTTAAAAAATCCTCTGGATTCGCCCCATAATCTAGTATAGCATGCAACTGCTCCTGATTCCCAAACCTTTCCATCTCCTCCTCGAGGCAAAATGACGTTTGATTCAGTTTGCTACCCTGGGTTTCCAGGTCATCACCATGAAATGAAGATTCCAGTTTATCCATCATGGCAATTATGTGTCCCTGTGAAGCAAAGATAACTCAAACAACCTCTTCAACGACAATTCACCATGCAGTATTTACTAGCGAGAGTGCATCGTATCGTTGCTCCAGAGATGAAAATATTCATTTGTATATATTTGACATCACGACTGTTACAACAAGCATACATACGTATCATTAGGATTGGTTGTTTCACAGCCAGACTCTTGCCATGTGCTGTTAATAAAGGAACTTTATAAAGTCAGGTCTAGAGATTCTCATCCAGACACTAGGATAGAGCAGATCTCCACCTGCTACATACATAGTACAGTTTAGTAGTAGAGTAGAAAGTCAGCATGGTGATTAACCACGCAAGCACGCTTGCTGCCTCAAGGCTGTCGAGTAGAAAGTCAGCAACCCATGGAACAGTCAGTGACCGTCAGCCATCATCATCATCACCATGTCATGATGATTTTATATGATACAAACCAACGGATCACCATTAAAATAAAGTAATATCATTATATAGACACGAAAAGAACAGTAATCGTGTCATATCTCTTGGATTGTTAGGTCAGTCGTTGTTTGAATTGAGAACAATCTGAGCATGGGTCAAGTTGGGGTACGTTGTCAGTCTCGTCCAAAGAAACAGGTTTCTTTCATAAGAATATGGTATAGTGACGTTGCATGATGTATTCCTGTAGGTGCCGTCAAACTTTACGCAAAGTGTTCTTCACGAAGGGGCGGTGGAAGAAAAGGGAGAAAATGCTCGTCTTTCTTCCTTTGTGGGGGCAATGGCTATCGCTGACTTGGTGAAAACGACACTTGGGCCAAAGGGAATGGATAAGATACTTCAGAGCGTGAGCAAAGGTCAACACGTGACGGTGACCAATGACGGGGCGACCATACTCAAATCAATCTACGTGGATAACCCGGCTGCCAAGGTCTTGGTGGATATTAGTAAAGTTCAGGACGATGAGGTTGGTGATGGTACTACGTCTGTGGTTGTTCTTGCTGGGGAACTGCTGAGGGAGGCGGAAAAGCTTGTGCAGCAGAAGATCCATCCAATGTTGATCATTGCTGGGTTCAGAGAGGCTGCGGACATTGCTCGAGCTCGGCTGGTTGAGATTGCATTTGATAATGGAGAGAATAAAGATGTATTTAGAAATGACCTGATGAATATTGCGAAAACAACGCTGAGCAGTAAAATATTGACTTCTGATAAAGAGCATTTTGCGGAATTGGCTGTTGATGCTGTCTTGAGGCTCAAAGGGTCGACGAATCTGGAAGCCATTCAGATATTGAAAAAGCCGGGAGGTACAATTAAAGACTCATTCTTGGATGAGGGTTTCATCCTGGATAAGAGAATAGGAGTTGGACAACCAAAGAGGATTGAAAATGCAAAGGTTTTGGTTGCCAATACATCCATGGATACTGATAAAATTAAAATTTATGGTGCCCGAGTGAAGGCTGACTCTCTTGCAAAGGTTGCAGATATCGAGCTAGCAGAAAAGGACAAGATGAGGAAGAAGTGTGAGGATATTATAAGCCATGGGGCGAATGTTTTCATTAATAGACAGCTCATCTATAACTTCCCAGAGGAACTGTTTGCTGACGCAGGGATCATGGCAATCGAACACGCTGATTTTGATGGAATTGAACGACTTGCTCTAGTTACAGGAGGAGAAATAACATCCACCTTTAAAGATCCCTCGACTGTCAAATTGGGTCACTGTGACCTGGTGGAAGAGATGATGATTGGTGATGATCTCATGATCCACTTTAGTGGATGTTCTTTGGGAGAAGCATGCACAATCATTCTTAGAGGAGCTTCGGAACATATCCTTGACGAAGCAGAACGATCCCTGCATGACGCTCTTTGCGTGTTAAGTCAGACAGCTGCTGATACCCGTGTCATATATGGAGGTGGCTGGGCTGAGGTACAAATGGCCTCATCCGTGGATGAGGCAGCAGCACGGACACCAGGGAAGAAGTCATTGGCTATGGCTGCATTTGCTAGAGCGCTGAGGCAAATCCCATCAATTATAGCAGATAATGCAGGTCTCGACTTTGCTGAGATTGTTTCCCAGATGAGGGCGGCAGTGTCCTCTGACAGATCGTCTACGATTGGAGTGGACATAATCACTGGTGGGGCAGGTGATATGAAAGAGAGGGGAATCTTTGAATCATTCAAAGTCAAATCAGCAGCATTGATGAGTGCCACAGAAGCTGCTGAAATGATACTCAGAGTGGATGATATTATCAAAGCTGCTCCAAGGCAACGCGAATAGTTACATTACTTGTAATTCATTAATTAATCAATTCTCTATAGAACCCATGGGTGTCTTGATGGCCTCATTCTTGCTTCGTATCGGGGGAGATCGTTTCTCTCTCGTGTCTCTTGTAGTAGAGGTGGGTGCTATGCCACTCGGCACCTCTTCCCTTGATGACGACAGCCACTGATGCCATTCTGGAGGTATTTTTGTTGGATCATACTGGAAAGCTCCACCACTAGGATACTTCACGAGACGCTTCTCTATCATCTCCCCATTCAATCCCTTTTCATGCTTGACAAAGTACTTGTTTCCAAAGCTGTCCGTCCCAACGAGTTTCCTCCTCGTTAAGAAGGAAACAACCTTCTCACTTAATTTCCTAATTACCATGCAAACATCTATCGTACTCAAATTAGGTAATAATGTAACTCAACATCAAGGCAAATCGTCTAGAATTAATGAAATGAAATAAGAGTTCCATCAATCGGTGCAAGGTTCATGAACTGCCATCGACTGCCTGTAAATGTACAGGCCCATGAGGCTGTGAGAGTGCTTGACTGAAAATTCTAGAATTCAGATCTGGGAATGAACCCCTCCTTTGGTATCAACCAATCGATGGTTCAGTGCTACCCTACTACATTATACGTACGTATCTGTATATACGACCATGTGCATGCAATTGCAATGTGGAGTAGTCCTGATCAAAAGGCCTGCCATGTCACAAGGCATGACCATGCCTTTCAAAGTGTTGTATATGATTCAACCATCAGTAGTATTTTAATACAATATTTTCATTAAAAATATGATCTTGATATGATTGGGTAGACGTAGAAGCAACTACCCTGAAAGAGTTTTCTGATTTCTGGTCTAGTGTTCCAATCACAAAGATGGTTCAAGACGCCAACAGGGATGAAGGGCGAAAATGTATATTGATTGCTCGTCAATCCATAGAAAAAGGTGATATTGATAAAGCTAGACGATTTGCTCAGAAAGCACACAAGCTGTATCCTGGGGAGGAATCGAAGAACATTTTGAAAGAGGTAGAGTTGGCAAAGAGTTCAGCACCAGCGGGGTCTTCTGCTGACGCACGTCCATCGAGCAGTACTCAATCTTCTGTTGAAACAGATACCATAAGGCAGCGAACAAAGGCGACATCGCAATCATCAACGAGCCATGGCACTGCAGAGCAGATGGCTCTAGTAAGGACAATTAGGTCAAAAAAGTGCCACTATGAAGTTTTAAGCGTTTCAAGGACAGCGAATGACGATGATATTAAAAAGGCGTATAGGAAGCTCGCATTGAAGCTTCATCCAGATAAAAATAAAGCTCAAGGGGCAGACGAGGCATTCAAAATGGTGTCAAAGGCATTTTCAGTATTGTCCAATCCAAACGAGAGAGCACAGTACGATAGGTATGGCGATGTAGACAGCATCCCACGAACAAACTTTAGAGGGCCAAGGTATGCAGCGACGTCTTTTAATGGGCAGGAAATAGATCCAGATGAAATATTCAGGATGTTCTTCGGTGGAAACCCATTCATGAGTGCGACATTTAGCACAGGGATGCCACGGGCACAGCAGCAACGGCACACCCGACATCAGCAGGCGTCTGGCACTCCGCCGATTATCCGGCTATTGGTATCCCTTGCTCCAATAATTTTGCTCTTGGTATTCAATCTGTTTTCAAATGGTGGGCCTTCCCCTTATTCACTGGAGCAAACACGAGAGTACCCTTTTGCTGTCTCTACCAGAGCCCACAACATTCCCTACTTTGTGACGAATAAATCCAAGTTTTCCAAAGATTATAGGCTTGGATCTCAGGAAAGAACACGATTAGAATATCAGATCGAGTCAAATTGGAAAGAATTGATGCAGAAAAAGTGCTACCAGGAAAAATTGGTAAGGCATAGATATGAATACTATGGACAACCAGAAAAGGCAGCAAAGTATCCATTAACGTCTTGTGAGGCTCTGACGGCAAAGTTTCAGTGATGTCGTGTTTCACATGTATTATTACATACATAATTTAATCATCTGTCATAGATGCACACAAATCCCAGTATTGGGCCACACCATTGTTTTCTAAAAACGTGCGCCCAGCAATGCCACTCTGTACATCTACAATCTTAAACTTTCCCTTGAAAGTTGCAGATGCAGCTATACCGGTCCAAACCAGCTTGCAGTAATTTGGAATATTCTCGCCTTCCTCATCCTCTAGGTCCCATACAATCCTGTTGAGCATCAATTTTTCAAATCTCCTCAATGTCTTGGGTCCACCTTCTACAATGACCACTGAAAAGCTATTTGGAACGACAATGGCCACCCCAGACATGTGATTCTCACGAGCATTCATTTGTACTTTAAATCTATGTTGCAGTTTGGATAAATTACCCACCTTATAGATGGCAATTTTGACCTCTTGTTGACTCATATCCGTGCCAGGAGCAAAATCCAAGAGTTTCTTGAGCTTCTTCTCCCTCCGTTCTGCTGGTGTGAGCATTCTGGCCAAATTTCTATCTTCATGAGCCGCTTTTCTATCTGCCATTTGCTTGGAAACTTCTAATTCAATTGCAGTGGGATCAGCTGTTGCTTCAGATCCCAAGACCCGCATCAGGTTTGATATCTTCACTTTAGGCTTGGGGGGCTCCAAGAGACCTTGTCGGATGAGTTCCTGCTTTTCAGCCTCACGAGCCTGCCGGCGTTGCGTTCGAAGCTTCTTCACTTCTTTCTTCGTTAATTTCAGAGGAGCAGGTTCCGGAGCGCCATGCTGCAAGACAGGTTCAAGCTCTACAGGGTGTTCTATGTAATGAGTAATCTTGTCCAACCTAATTGTGGATTCCTCATCAATCTCCTCAAAGGATTCTCCATCAGGGTACTTTGTTTTATCTACCAGAATCTTCTCATCCCACCATTCAACAGCAGGAGTTATCTGAGGTTCTTCTTCTTCTTCTTCAAGTGTCTGCTCTATATCCATAATACTCAAATCCTGATTGCCCTCTTGGGACATCCTATGTTCCAGCCTTTGAACATATTCCTCACCAAACTCTGCTTTCAAACGTTCTAGCTCTGCCTGTTTCCTGAGAGATCCTTCTTCAACAAAATGCAATGTGGGACGAGACCTTCGTTGTACACGGGACCTTGAGCCCAAGGAAGGATCAAAGAAGGAATCACTCTGCTCTGGTAACTCCTCTGGCTTTACAAGTTCCAAACGCTTCTTCTGTTGTTCATGATCACCTTCTTTGATTTTCCTTATCTGTTCTAGCTTTTCTTTCAATTTCTTTTGAATCTCCAACGCTTTCTTCGCCTTTTCAAGAACAGACGAAACATCTTTACCTGTTTTTGCCTTTTTGCTCGGGACTGGAATTGGTTCTCCTTGTTCGTCTTCTTCCGGGCGTTCCCTCTTAGATTCCTCCATTTTATGATATCAATATGGTACACATTATTATATGATATTTCCATAATATGGATTGCACATCATTGTATGGAATAATGAAGATGCCATGGTCCTACTCATGGCATACCATGTCGGTATGCCAATCTTCAGTGCAACAGCAACAGTACCATTGTCAGGAAAACCATCATCAAATAGGTACATAGGGTTACATGTACATGTAAATATATAGCAGACAAACATTTTCATTCAATCATATAGGTTTTTGGATTTGCTTTGACAGATTCCTCAGTATTGGCATTGCTTTCTCATATGTGGTATCATACTGCCTTTCAAATTTACTAATGTCCCACAGTGAGGATTTGCTCTTTGAGCTAAAAACTACTGCAATTTCATCAGATCTTCTGTATTCTACCGTATCACTACCACTAAAGGGAGAGCTGCGACTTACTATGTGGACTGCAGCGGGACGGACATTGTCCAGGCCAGATTTTCGTATTTGTCGCTCCCTCCACGCATCAAGACCAACCCTTGTCTTGATTCCTCCATCAATATGCGGCGTATTTGTATTCCCAGGAATTGCTACAGGGTTGAACAAAATTGGAACAGCTGCAGATGCGACAACTGCCTCGGCAAGGCTCCCAGAGTCAATTATTTCATATCCCTTTTTCGACACAACACCCACTCCAAACTCCAACTGCAAGCCTTCAAATGTCATTGGCAACAGTTCTCGGAGTCTCTGCGTCGCGGGATCCAGACTAAAGAATCCTTTCCATGGCTTCTTTGATAATCGAATTCGTTCTATAGGAGGAAGCCTCGAAAATTCCCGCGCAATTTCCTCTGGGCTGTATCCAGCAGCAAATAAAGAACCAGTCAGAGCTCCCGAACTTGTTCCCATGATTCCTCTCACATCAAGCCCAACATCTGTAACAGCCTGTAAAAATCCGCAGTGAGACCCAAACGCGAGGAATCCAGATGACAAAACAACGTCAACGCCTTGACTTCTCTCCGGTGCCAAACTAACGCATCGCTCTCCCGGAGTCGACACCACATTTGTGACCATCGAGTCACTTATTCTACCATGCCTAGATTTGTTTCTACTTGTAAGACTTATTTTCCTAATGCAAGAACCACGTTGAAGCATTTTTGTGCCTTGTCTCGCAAAGGCGATACCTGAGCCTGGCTCTGAAAATATCGCTTTTACCGACATACAAGGGAAACGTGAAGGATATAATCACACGTAATTATTCATAGTGATTACTCTTTGACGAACCGAGGTCCCTTAGTTTCAGTTTTACCCAGAGTGTGTTGGTGCACAACCGTCCAGATCTCAATTCTCTGTCCAGACGTCGTCATGAGCATTTTGCAACGTTCCGTTTCTGTAATCATCAAACGCTTGTCTGATCTCCAGCTCATGATTCATCACAAAAGGTCCGTACTGAACAATTGGCTCATTGATGGGCTTGCCTGCAATGAGTAGGAATTTGAGTGGGCCAGATCCTGCTTTTGCATGCAGGGTGTTTTGATTTGCATCCCTTTCAAATATGTACGCATGTCGAGGTTCAACTGGCTGTTCTCCAAGGAAACCTGTTCCTTCATATACATAACAGAATCCATTCCACCCATTTGGTATCTCATACGCCCATTCTTCTTCCGCGCCCAATGACACATCAAATAACAACCCCGGGTTGCGAAGCTTCAGAGGCCCTGACACATCTTGCACCGTTCCAGCCATGACCCTCACAGTACTCTCAGATTCTTTTCCATGGATGTAGACAACAGGTATATCAGATTCTTGCACATCTTGGTACCATGGCTTGATCATCTTGTCCTTTGCTGGGAGGTTGATCCATAGCTGGAATCCATGGAGATCTCCCGATGTCACCACTGGCATTTCACTGTGAATAATTCCCCTCCCTGCTGTCATCCACTGAACACCTCCAGGGCAGATGACACCCTGGTTACCCACAGAGTCTTTATGTTCCATCTTGCCAGATTTCATTATCGTGCATGTTTCAAATCCTCTGTGAGGATGTGAAGGAAACCCAGCTGCAGCCTTCTCTGCTGGTAGCCTCAGTTCATCCAACATCAAGAAAGGATCCACCCTGACGTCTTGATACCCAATCGTTCTGCATATTTGAACACCAGCACCTTCCATCAGCCGAACCCCCCTCACAACTTGAAATCGTATCCACTGGTGTTGCATCTTCTAGAACATGTTCTATGAATAATGAATAGAATGAAACTGCAGGAACAACAACTACTACAATCACTTCGAGATATGACAAATATATATGCCTTGCAAGTCATTTAATGATGACCAACATTGGTACTTTTAAAAGTGCCAAATTTGGCATGCATGTCTCCCGTGTCAATCATCATATGCTCTTTCTTCCTATCAAAGGGACTCTTTGATGGGTTGACAAGAAACATTTCGAATCTGTTTCAGTTTCGTTACATTATATGTGCCTCTCTCTGATGTATGCGTATGATGATTGTAATATGATTCAGCAATGGTACTGTAGATATTTATATGTTTATTGTATACCTAGAGAGGACGAATTAACGAGGACAGACAAAGGATCTGTCTGATCCATTCCTTTGGTTTGCGTTCTGGGGACCATGGGGACTACGAGACGAGAATACGAACTCTGATTTGGATATTAATTTACCAACATCTACTACTCTTGCGTGGTTCAGAATGTTCCCACACTTTATTCGCGCGTTTATTAAAAAGGACGAGGAGGTCCCAATCCAGACTTGTGAGTCGATACCCCCAATACGCGAGCATTGGAGTGATGACTATGTTACAACGTCGGTTGAAAATTCAGGTAAACAACGAGTTGTTGGACATGACATGTCGCTGGGTGTGGGGAGACAGGTCTCTGGAACCTCGTCTCTGAGGCAGCTCGACCTTGGGAATCTTGCAAGGGACTGTGGACCTCCCACGGAGCTTCGGAATCGTAAGACAAAGTTTGCAAAGTATGAGAGGGATTGCTCGCGAGTGGGAGATGGGTTGTTTGTGGGTGGCGAGGTGGTTGCAAAGAGTAGGGATATTCTTCTAGGGTGCAACATCACTCATGTAATCAATTGTGTAGGAATGCTGTACCCCGCGTACTTTGAAGATGAGCTGGAATACCAAACGCTTTATTTACAAGATAGTCCGAAAGAAGATATTCTTGCAGTTTTGTACGATGTATTTGATTTCATAGAGAGGGCAAGGGAAAAGGGCAATGTATTTGTTCACTGCTCCCAGGGTGTTTCGCGATCAATGACTCTAGCTATAGCATATAGAATGTGGAAAGAACAAAGACAATATGAAGATATATTTGCAGAAGTGAAAGAGATGCGTGGAGTTGCCAACCCCAATGTTGGTTTTATATGTCAACTCATGCAGTGGCACAAGAGAAGAACTGAGCTGTCCTCCAGGGCCAACTTGTATAGAATTGCTCCTCAGTCGACTTCTGACCCAACATACCTGGTACCAAAGTGGGTGAATGGTTGTGATACACGTGGAGTGACTCTGGATCCACGGGGTTCTTTTATATTACACAGTGGGTCGAGAGTCTACCTTTGGAAGGGTTCAACTATACTGAGCGAGGAATATATAGACACAGCACATAATTTTATTGATCAACTGAAAAAGTACGAGGTGCAAAAGGATGTTTGTGTAGAATTAATCATCACCAATGAAGGCCAGGAGGATGATACATTCTGGGAATTGTTGAAACAATGTATACCAAGCCTTGAAACACGAGGTTCCTCTCAATGTCCAGCATTTGATACTGATTATGATAATTGGATACATGCTCGATTCCCCCAGAAGCATTCTCAGGATAGGGCAAGCAGTGAGGCATGTGGAAGTGCCAGAAGTGGTCGAAAGACACCAAGAGTTGAAATACACTCATTTTCTCCCAATGATCGACTTCGAAAACAGGCACGATCTGAAAGTTTTGAAGAGGACTCTGAAAACCAACGAGGCGGTGGCTACCTGAACAGATCAAAGGGAGCAAGCCAGAGATCAGAGAGTCCACATGTTTTAGGGCACACACGAGAAAACTCCTCAAGACCTGTCTCACCAGTTGACGAGGATTATAGTAGCTCAGAAGAGCACCAGTCGGATTCATCGGATGATGATGATGATGATGAGTCAAGCAAGGAAAGAAACAGCGAATCAGCATTGAAACGAAATATTGGCATTCCCAAGTTGAATTTGGGCTGAAATCAAATCTGATCTTTGAAGATTCTGTAAATTAACTGTTATCGTATTATTTGAATACTATCAGTTCCATGATTATGTAGCAATATAATAATGGAAGCAGAACTTGTGTGCGGTATCTGCCACGACGAGTCTCTCGACGAAATTGGAGAGATTGACTGTTGTGACCATAGGTTTTGCTATCCATGTATTTCTAAATGGCCTGAAATTGAAACAAAATGTCCATTCTGTAAATTACGATTTAGAACTCTTACGAGGCTGCGTCTAGATGCTCCTCTTGA
>PJEL010000670.1_pt1 | contig 39865 bp, 44 predicted proteins | sample 1853271 | NCBI WGS metagenome assembly PJEL01 (sample SAMN08108733, study PRJNA415343) | Invertebrate metagenome, whole genome shotgun sequencing project. | host: Globobulimina | place: Sweden: Gullmar Fjord | collected 2015-08
GCTGTGATTCCAGGGACAGAGTTTGGACCTCATGGTGAAGGATATATTAGGTGTAGTTTTGCGACGGATTATAAATTGATAGAGAAGGCTATGGATAAGATTGAGAAGGTGTTGGGATGAAACTTTTAGAAGTAAAAAATGTTATGGAAAAATACGGAAAGGCTTGGGAGAAACAAGATACTAATTTAATCTTAGATTGTTTTACTAAAAATGGAGTTTATCAAGAAAGTCCATTGTCTAAACCATATAAAGGACATAAAGAAATTGCTAAATTTTGGAATGATTCTGTTAAAAAAGATACTAAGAAGATAAAATTCAAACTAGGGAAGTGTTATGTTTCTGATGATGGGAAGATGGGGTTTGCAGAATGGAAATGTTCTAATGTTCATAGATGGAAAAAAGATGGAAAATGGAGCAAGGATTTGATGGTTGGTGTTATGATATTGAAGATGAAGGAAGGTAGGATTAATTATCTTAATGAGTATTGGAATACCAGGAGGGGGAAGATATGAAAGTTGTTATAGCACTTGGAGGAAATGCAATCCTAAAGAAAGGCGAGAAGCCGACAATAGATACCCAAGATAGGAATACAAGGGTTGCTTTGAAGAAGCTGTTCCCGGTAATTAAGAAAAATAAGACTGTTATTACCCATGGTAATGGTCCGCAGGTAGGATATTTGCTTTTACAACAAGAGAAAGCTGGAATGCACATGCCTCTTGATGTTATAGATGCAGAGACAGAAGGGCAGATTGGATATTTAATCCAACAGAACTTGCATAATCTTTTTAAGGGGAAGAGGGGAGTTGTTACTGTATTAACACAAGTATTAGTTGATAGAAAAGATAAAGCATTTAGGAATCCTACGAAGTTTGTAGGTCCATTTTATACTAAAAGCCAGGCTAGAAAATTAGGAAAGAAATTTAGGATTAAAGAAGACATTGGGCGTGGTTATAGAAGGGTTGTTCCAAGTCCGAAACCAATCAGAGTTATTGAAATTAAGATAATTGATGATATGTTAGATGATGGGGCTGTTGTTATTGCTGCTGGTGGAGGAGGAATTCCTGTTGTTAAGACTAAAAAAGGGCTTGATGGTGTTGAGGCTGTAATAGATAAAGATAGGGCTTCACAATGCTTAGCTAACTCGATAAAAGCTAGTATGTTGATCATGGTTACAGATATTGATAGAGTTTATTTAAATTATAAAAGAAAGGGTCAGCAGGGATTAGCAAGAATAAAGTTGAAGGAGTTAAAAGATCATTATGAAGCGGGTCATTTTCCTCCTGGGAGCATGGGCCCTAAAGTAGAAGCTGCGATTAATTTCTTGGAAAAGGGTGGAAAGAAAGTTATAATAAGCAATGTTCATAATGTTAGTAAAGGAACAGTGATTACAAAATGAAAAAGCGGGATTTATTATCATTAGAGGATTGGAGTAAAGCAGATATAAATCAAGTTATTATAAATGCCGAGAAACTTAAGAGATATAAAAATAGGTGTCAAGATTATTTGAAATGTAAGACTTTGTTAATGTTATTTGCTAAACCCTCTTTGAGAACTTATTTAAGTTTTGATATTGCGATGTATCAGTTAGGAGGGCATGCAATCTTTTATGATTTATCACATTCTACTCTTGGCAAGAAAGAGTCAATAAAAGATTTTTCCAAAGTTATTGCAAGATACTCAGATGTAATAATGGCTAGACTTTACAATCATGCTGATATTGAAGAGATTGCTAAGTATGCTGATGTTCCAATTATTAATGGTTTGACAGATTATTATCATCCCTGTCAAGTGCTTGGGGACTTTTTGACAATTAAAGAAAAGCTCGGAAGAGTTGCAGGAAAGAAAATTGCTTTTCTTGGAGATGCAAATAATAATGTTACACATTCTTTAATTCTCGAGGGTAATAGGACTGGTACAGAGATAATTGTGTCATGTCCTGATAAGAAAGAATATTTGCCCAATAAGTCTGCAATTGGGAAGGCAAAGTGGAAATATGAAAAAGATCCTAGAAAAGCTGTAAAGAATGCTGATGTTATTTATACTGATTCTTGGATGTCATATCAAGTTCCTAAGAATGCTGAGAAAAGAAGAGCTAGACAATTAAAACCATGGCAAGTTAATAGAAAGTTATTCAATGTTAGTAAAAAAGCTTTGTTTATGCATTGTTTGCCTGCTAAGCGTGGAATGGAAGTTACAGATGATGTTATGGATTCCAATAGAAGTGTTGTTTATCAACAAGCAGAGAATAGGATGTGGAGTGAAAAGGCAATTTTATTAAAGGTTTTAGGAGTTCAAGTATGATGAAAAAGAGGAATGTTGCAATACTTGGAGCAGGTGGGAGAGATTTCCACAACTTCTTGATGAAATATAAGGACAATAAGAATTATGATGTTAAGTTCTTTACAGCTACACAAATTCCAGGTATTGCTGATAGAAGTTTTCCAAAAGAATTAGCAGGGAGATTGTACAAAAGAGATATTCCTATTTTTCTTGAGGAAGAATTGCCTAAGATGATTAAGAAGTATAAGATTGATGATGTTGTTTTTTCATATTCTGATGTGACTCATGAAGAGGTTATGCATAAAGCATCTGTTGTTCTTGCTAATGGTGCTAATTATGTTTTACTAGGTCCTGAAGATACTATGGTTAAATCTAGAAAAAAAGTTATTAGCGTATGCGCTGTTAGAACTGGTTCTGGGAAGAGCCAGACAACAAGAAGAATTGCAGAAATTTTAAAGAAAGCTGGGAAGAAAGTTGTCGCTGTGCGACATCCAATGCCTTATGGTGATTTGTTAAAACAGAGAGTTCAAAGGTTTGCAGAGTATGGGGATTTTGAAAAGTATAACTGTACTATTGAAGAAAGAGAAGAATATGAACCTTGGATAAAAAGAGGGATGGTAATTTATGCAGGTGTTGATTATCAAGAAATATTAAAACAAGCTGAAAAAGAAGCAGATATTATTTTATGGGATGGTGGAAATAATGATCTTGGATTTTTCAAAAGTGATTTACATGTTGTTGTTACAGATCCGCATAGGGCAGGACATGAGATTAGATATCATCCTGGCGAGGCTAACTTTAGGATGGCTGATGTGATTATAATTAATAAAGTAGAAACAGCACCTAAAGAAGGAATTCAGGCAATTGAAGAAAATATAAAAGCGTTTAATTCAGAAGCAATTGTGATTAAAGCTGCTTCTAGATTGAAAATAGATAAAAATCATTTGAAAGGGAAAAAAGCATTGGTTGTGGAAGATGGGCCAACATTAACTCATGGAGGGATGGCATTTGGTGCAGGCTATATTGCTGCTAAAGATGCGGGAGCTAAAATTATTAGTCCTAAAAAATATGCTGTTGGTTCAATAAAGAAAATTTATGAAAAATATAAGCAAGTTAAAGATGTTTTACCTGCAATGGGATATGGAGAAGAACAGATAAAAGAATTGCAAAAAACAATTAATAGAACTCCTTGCGATGTTATTGTTTCAGGGACCCCTATAAAATTGTCTCAGATTATTAAAACAAAAAAACCAATTGTTAATGTAACTTATGTTTTACATGAGAAGGGTTTGAGTTTGGATAGGGTTTTGAAGAAGAAAAAATTTATTTGAGTATTGAAAGATAATTATAATAAGCGTATTTTATATGTAAAAAGATGAAAAATCAATTAGTTTATATTGTTTCTGTGGTAATTATGGTTATAATTATCGGGGCAGTTTTCCTGTTAAATAATAATGATAAGGTTGTAAATGTTGAAATGAATGAAAATGGAGATGAAATAAAAACCACTGCAGATGGTACAAAGTATATTGTAAACCCTGATAAAATTAGGGGTGGGGGTCCTGGAAAAGGTGGAATTGGCAAGGATTCTGGAATTCCAGCCTTGGCTGAAAATAATATTAAATTTGTTTCTGTTTCCGAGGCAGATAAGTGGATTGAAGATAATGAATTAGTTTTAGCTTTGGAATATAAGGGTGTTAAAAGAGTTTATCCTTTACAAATAATGGTTTGGCACGAGATTGCAAATGATGAAGTTGCTGGTGATCCATTGTTAATTACTTATTGTCCTTTATGTGGAAGTGGAATTGCATATGAAAGGCAAATTGAAATTTCTGGAGAGAGAAAAGTAACAAGGTTTGGGACTTCTGGGAAGTTGTTTAATTCAAATTTGATTATGTATGATGAAGATACTGATACATATTGGCAACAGATTGATGGTAAGGCAATTGTTGGGGAACTAACAGGGCAGGAATTAACAGAGATTTCAGTAGATACAGTTGTATGGAGAGATTGGAAGTCTGCCCATCCTGATTCTGAAGTATTAAGCCAGGAAACTGGGATGAATAGAAATTATGGAAAAGATCCTTATGGGAGTTATTATGAAGATAGTTTCTTAATATTCCCTGTGGAGAACCAAGATTCAAGAATACATCCAAAGGATTTTGTCTTTGGGATTGAAATTGATGGTGTTTACAAGGCTTATAGGAAAGCTGACTTGGAATCAGCTAGAGTAATAGAAGATAAATTTAATGGGATTAATATAAAACTAGAAAGATTAGATGATGGAAGAGTTGTTGTGACTAACTTGGATTCTAATGAAGAAATTGTAAAAGAAGTTGATTTTTGGTTTGCATGGTATGCATTTCATCCTGAGACAGAGCTGTATGGATTTTAGAATTTAAATTCATATTTTCTTAAATTGATTTTATTATCTTTGATTTCTATTCCTTCTGCTTTTAGCATTTTTATTTTCCTAGTTGTGCCTGTGGCAAATCCCCCTACATTTCCTGATGCATTGATGCACCTATGGCAAGGAACTTTTGGAGCATAAGGATTCTTATTCATTGCATTACCAACAGCCCTGTAGGCTTTTGTTTTCATTGCTATTGCAAGGGCCTTGTAAGTTGTGACCTTGCCTTTTGGTACTTTTGCTAATATGGAATAACAGCGTTCGTTGAAACTCACTTTGCTACTTCTCCTGTTTTTAGATACCATAATGTTAAGTCTAATTTAGCAGGAGACATATTTAGTTTTTTTGCTAATTGATTGAATTTTTGTTCTATTTTAAGATAATTATTTGGTGTTAAAAATTTTGGAATTTCGTTAATGATTTTATTTTCATATAAAGTTTTTAAGATGTGTCTGTCTAAGATTGCTAAATTTTGGCTTCCTGTGTTTCTTAGAAAATGGCTAGACTCTTTGTAACCAAGGCCTTTTATGTTTTTTATCAACCAATTTCTATTTTCTTTTTCACTACCCACTAACTTATTCCTTATTGGATGGTGTTGCCTTGCCTCAACAATATACTTAGATTTATTATTATGAAATCTATGCTTGTTATTTCTAATCACTTGAGCTAATTGTTGTTGTGAAATTGTTAGGAATTTAAATTTTAGAGATTTTTCAATTGCCTCGGCTGTTTTTTGTTTTGAATTTGCTGTGAGTATGCAGAAGCAAAGCTCTTGGAACCATTCTTTATCTGATTTTAATTTGAAAGATTGGAATTCCAATAATCTTTGGTTGACTAATTGTTTAATGTTATTTTGGATATTGGTTATTTGTTTTTTTAATTGCATAATTTTGTAAGAAAGGAGAAGTATAAAAAGTTAATTTTCCCTGGAAGATAATGTTTATCGATGTACATTGTCATTTGGATATGGTTGGAAAAGAACTGGATTTGAATAAAGTGGTTGAAAGAGCTAGAAAGAAAAATGTGATTATTGTTAGCAATGGTACAACTAAGAAGAGTAATAGGAAGGCTTTAGAGTATTTTGAAGAGTTTGGAATTAAAATTTGTTTAGGAATTTATCCAGCGCATTTAGATGAATTGAATAAAAAAGAATTAGATTTTATTAGAGAAAATTCTGAGAAGATTTGGGGTATTGGTGAGGTTGGAATGGACTTTAAAGAAGTGGGAGATAAGGAGAAACAAGAAAAGGCATTTGAGAAGTTTGTTAAATTATCTATTGAATTGGACAAACCAATTACTGTTCATTCTAGAAAGGCTGAGAAAGAATGTATTGAGATTCTTGAGAAGCTAAGGGCTAAGAAAGTGATAATGCATTATTTTTCTGGGAAGCTAAAGCTTGTGAATAGAATAATTGAGAACGGATGGATGTTGAGTATTCCTACTGCTGTTAAGAATTCTGAGCATTTTCAAAATGTTGCTAGAATTTCACCAATAGAACAATTATTGTGTGAGACTGATAGCCCTTATTCTCATCCTGATAAGGAATTTCCTAATGAACCTGTGAATGTTATTGAAAGTTATAAGATGATTGCAAAAGTTAAGAAGATGAAATTATCTGAGGTGGAAAAGAAGATTGAGGAGAATTTTCTGAGATTGGGATGATGAATCTGTTCGAATCAGATAAAAAATGCAGGAGGTAGGATTCGAACCTACGAAGGCACTAAGCACACAGGATTTCTAACGAAATCCTAACTTTACTTTTCCTTGTGAAAAAGCGACGTCTTAAGTCCTGCCCATTTGACCACTCTGGAACTCCCGCATAGTATTGAGAATTAGAATTGGTTTTTAAAGATTTCCTAAGGGAAATCTTTGCTATTAAACTCCTAATTATCCAGAAGAAGTTTAACATTTAAAGATTTGTTTTTCAATTAGTTGTGACTAAATTGGGTATCCGCTATCTCTTAATCCAAGTACGCTTCTTTGTAATGCTTCTGCAACATAATGCCTTATTCCATATCTTGGGACTCTGTCTCCTGATTTCCTATGTCTTCTTTGTCCTTTTCTTTCATCATATCTTCCATTCAAACTTGTAGTTCTACGAAAAAAAGTAGATTCTGCTTCTAAAATTAATCCTGAGGCCTCCCTTCCTTTAATTCCTAGTCTTTTAATTATTTGATTAGTAGTCACCATTCTGTTAAAAAGGATTATCTATTTTTTCTAAGATTTCTTTAGAATTATCTGCTACATGTTGGACAATTTCTTGCTCAGAAGCTCGAGGGTTTTCTTCCTTGTATCGAATTGCTTTGGCAGCTCCTGCAATAATTGCCATATGGAGTCTTTTTTCTTCCTCTTCCATTTGTTAAATTATTAACTGAGATATATAAGTATTATTATGATAAGCCTCTGGAGGGAGTTGAACCCCCGACCCCTTGTTTACGAAACAAGTGCTCTACCACTGAGCTACAGAGGCAAATTTAAATACATAGGAATTTTTAGGATTTCATGAATAAAAAGGTAACTATTGCTGTTGTCTTAGGAGTAATTATATTGCTTGCCTTAATTTATGTTGCATTTCTTTTTAGACCTGTTAAATATGTTCCTCATGTTCCTGTTGAATTAGATCCTGAAACACTTCCAGGTTATTTATCTTCATTACAATTAATTGATGATTTGCCTAGGCATTCTAAAATTCAAATAAATTTTGGAGAATATGAATATTATGTCTTGGATGGTGAGGTTGTTGAAGGACAGGAAGAGAATCCAGAAATGATATTATCTGTTCCTGAAGAATATATTGATAGGATTGGAGAAGTTGGTGCTTGCCAAGCAAGTAGTGAAGCATTGGATAAAAATGAATTATCTCTTGAAAAGTTAATATCTGATACAGAACTTCTTTGGAAATATCAATCAATGTTGAGATATAAGGATTGTCTTGGACTTTAATTTACAATAGTTTTATTAATTCTTTTTATGACTTAATATTATGAAGGATAAGATAATTAAATTGTTAAAACTTGTTTTGAAAGAGGATGTTTCTGGAATAATAGAGGTTCCTAAAAATTATGAGATGGGTGATTATTCCTTGCCTTGTTTTAGTCTTGCTAGTAAGATGAAGAAGAATCCTGTGGAAATTGCTAAGAGTATTGCAGGCAATATAAAAATAGGAAAAGATATTGAAAAAGTTGAAGCTGTTGGGGGATATGTTAATTTTTTCTTAAATAAAAAAGAATTGGCTGGAAAAATTATTGGAGATATTAGAGGAATGAAAGACAAATATGGCTCTGGTAAATATGGTTCTGGATTAGTAATGATTGAATTTTCTCAGCCTAACACGCATAAGTCCTTTCATGTAGGCCATATAAGAGGAACTAGTTTAGGAGAAAGCTTAGCAAGAATAATGGAATTCTCAGGAAATAAAGTAATTAGGGCTAATTATTCTGGAGATACTGGAATGCATATTGCTAAATGGCTTTGGTGTTATCAGAAATATCATTCTAAAGAAGAATTGAAAGATGATGAATCTTGGATTGCTAGCATCTATGTTGATGCTATAAAAAGATTGAAAAATGAGAAATTTCAAGAAGAAGTTGAAGAAATAAATAGAAAACTAGATTCTAGAAGTGATAAAGAGTTGAATAAATTATGGAAGGAGACTAGAAAATTATCTATTAATTCTTGGAAGAAAATATATCATGAGTTAAATACAAGATTTGATGTTCATTATTTTGAAGGTAGTTTAGAAAAAGATAGTAAGGAGATTGTTAAGAAATTGTTAAAGAAAGAACTTGCTGAAATCTCAGATGGGGCCACTATTGTTAATTTAGAAAAATATGGGCTTGGTGTCTTTTTATTATTAAGAAGTGATGGGACTGTTTTGTATGGTGTTAAGGATATGGCCTTGGCTGAGAGGAAATTTAAAGATTATAATTTGAAAAGCTCCATTTATATTGTTGGAAATGAGCAGAATTTGTACATTAATCAAGTTTTAAAGACTCTTGATTTAGCTAAATTTAAGGGCTCTGGAAAAAGTGAATATGTTCCTTTTAATTTAGTTAGATTACCTAGTGGAAAAATGTCGTCGAGAACAGGAGATAATATTCTTTACTCTGATTTTAAAAAAGAAATTGTAAAATATGCTGCAAAAGAAGTTGAGAAAAGATATAAGGATTTGGAAAGCACGGAGATTTATGATAGGGCATTAGCAATTAGTATTTCTGCAATTAAATATTCTTTCTTAAAACAAGATACAAATAAAACAATTGTATTTGATAAAAAAGAAGCTATGAGATTTGATGGAGATACAGGACCTTATTTATTGTATAGTTATGCAAGAGCCTTGAGTATTTTGGATAAGGCTGGCTTTAAAAGAGCTAAGAAATTTTCAATTAAAGAATTAGATGAGTGTGAGAAAAGATTAGTTAGCTTATTGGATAGATTTCCAAGAATTGTTAAAGATTCTTATAATAGTAGAAATCCAGGAGTGGTTGCGCATTATTCATATAGTCTTGCAAAAACATTTAGCGAGTTTTATCATAATTGTCAAGTTATTGGTTCTGACTCAGAACAATTTAGATTGAATTTAGTTGATTCATTTAGCCAGGTTTTAAAGAATTCTTTATGGCTTCTTGGAATCCAAGCTATTGCAGAGATGTAATCACAGTAAAGGTTAAAAACCCTAATTTATTTTGATAGCTCATGGTAGTAGAAGGGGTTTTAATGATGAGTGCTGGAATCTTAGTGTTTATATTTGTAATCTTATTTGTTTTATTGATTACAAAACCATCTCCTAAAAAATATAGGGGAGCTAGCAAGGAATTAAATCAGATTAAAAATCAGATTAATGGTGATGAAGAGGCTTGGTAATGTATCTGAATAATAGTCTTGGTATAAAAGAAGCGGCAGAGAGGATAGGGATGCAGGATTTTTCTGATAGTCATATTATAATTGATGATGAAACTAACGAGAGATTAGAATATTTGGGGTTTGGAGGAACTTCTGAAGAATTAATTGTTTTTCCAGGAGTTAGGAAAATAGTGACAATTAACCATCCAAGGATGGCAAAAAGGTTAGCTGGAAAACTTAGGCGTGTTGGTCTTGGAGATTATACAATATCTTATGAAAAGATTATTAGATAAACTTAAAAAGATTGTAGGTTTTAATTTATTATGAGGGATAAAAAAGTATGGGTGATTGTAATTATAGTAATTCTTTTTGTTGCCTTGGTTTTATGGGGATTTCCAAAATATAAAGTTTATTCTAGAGAATTGAATGGAAAAGCAGAACTAAAAGAAGCTGAATGGAATAAAAAAATAGCTATTGAAGAAGCTATCGCTGAAAAAGAAGCCGCTAAATTAAAAGCGGAGGCGGAAATTATTAGGGCTGGGGGAATTTCAGAAGCTAATAAGATAATAGCAGATAGTATTACTGAAAATTATATTAAATATAAATTTATAGAAGGTTTAAATGATGGAAATACAGAAGTGATATATGTTCCAACAGAAGCAAATCTTCCAATTCTTGAAGCTATGAGATTCTCTTGATAATTAAACAACAGATTTAAAAATCTTATTTTCTCTGTAATTGTGTAGACGAGCCGGCGCGTTAGCCCTGCGCCATTCACAAATGGGCTTTATGGTGGGCTTAAAGGAGCGAGTGATTCAAAGGCATGTTGGTCTTTTACTGGACGTTGAGGTACTGTCCTGTTCGACTTAGCTCCTGTGAATCGGGTCAGACCAGGAATGGAGCAGCCCTAAGCAAGAGTTTGGGTGCTTACAGGGGTGCGGTGCTGAGGAAGGTTAAAGGTTGCTGGCTTGCTAATGTTGAGCAAACTCCCTGTCTACACTACAAATTCTTAAAAAGAGACTTTTTGTGTTTTTTCTTATGGTTGAAAGAGTTAGATTAACAAATGAGGGGCTTGTTTGTATTGATGATGAGGGTGAAAGAGTGGTAGAATATGAATCCATTGTTCTCACTAATTTTGAACCTTATAGGCTTAAAGAAGATGAAGAATTAGACAGGAAAAGATTGGGAAAACGTGCTAAAAAAAGGTTAGAAGAACTTGCTAAAGAAAGGGGGGCCGATTTTGTTGCCGTTGGGATTGGTAGTGGGCCTTGGGGGAGACTCTGTTATTTTTATAAATATGGGGTGAAAAAAGATGCTCCAGAAAGAGAGAGTGGCAGAAATATTGTAAAGAAAAAAACCGCTAAAAAGAAATTAGTTGAGAAAAGAGGGGTTGCTCCGATTTATTGTATTATGGACCTAAATAGTGTTAGGACTCAGAGACATAAACGTGTTGATTTGGATATTGCAGATATTATTGCAATGGGCCTACCAAAGATTACAGGGGATCGTGCTCATAAGACTGCAAGGGAAATGGGGGCAAGATATTTTGTCCTGGATAAATTTAAGATATATTCAAATGAAAAAAGATATGTTTTCTTTAGGAAAAAAGAATAAAACATTTTAAAAATAGGATTGTATTGTTAATGATATGAATAAAAAGAGAATTAAAAATTCTCTATCATTCATTTTTAGAAAAGGAGAGAGAGAAAAAATGAATAAAAGAGGGCAATTTTTTATTATAGCTGCAGTAATTATTGTTTTAGTTGTTTCTGGATTAACAGGCGTTGCAATATACGCTAGTGCTGGTGAAGATCAAGAAGTTTTCTATGATTTGTCTAAAGAAGTTGGATTTGAAACTAAAAAAGTATTGGACTGGGGTGTTTTTCACGAAGATAATATTAATGCTTTAACAGAGAGTTTTTTATTTAAATATTCTACTTACATTGGTGAGGGAAGGGTAATATTTATTCAAGGTAATAGGGATGAGTTGAATTTCAAGGCGCTTGTTTTTGAAGATACTGAAATTGGAAGTGTTGGTTTAAATATGGGAAGTAATGAGGATAAAAAAATAGTGATAAGTAGAAAAACAGGAGGAGAAGTAAAGGATGTTATTCTAGAAAGTAATAGGGTAATTGTTAAAATTGATGAAATAGATTATGAATTTGATTTGAATAAAGGAGAAAATTTATTTTTCGTAATAGAAAAAGAGGTGGAAGGTGAAAAGTTTGTTGCAAAAGGATAAGAAAGGAGTAAGCTTGATGATTGGCTACGTTTTATTAGTTGTGATAGCTGTTGGTCTTGGAACTCTTGTATTTACTTATCTTAAGATTTATCTTCCAAATGATAAGCCTGTGTGTCCTAGTAATGTTGCAGTAAGTATAGAACAATCTAGTTGTAGTAATGGAATTGTAAAAGTGCAGTTAATGAATCGAGGATTATTTAATTTAGATGGGACATATATTAGGATTGGTGAGAAAGATAGAGAGTTTAGGGAATTACTGAATTCTGAGAATGTAAGATTTACAGATTATTTTGATACAAAGGGTTTGCCTCCTGGAAATATTTGGCCTAGGGATGGGATTCCAAGAAGTTATGATTTTACAGGAGATGGAAGTTATATATTGGAAGTTGAGCCTGCGTTGTTTATCGACGATGAATGGGTTTTGTGTAATGAAGCAATAATCAAACAGGATATTGAGTGTGGTATTGATTATCTTTGGATAAATATAATTAAGCCTGGTTTGATTGAGAATCAAGGAGATGTACCTATTGAAATTGAGTTTGATGGATTGGGAACTTTATCTCAATGTAGTTATAATATTACAGATACTTCTGGAGAAAATCTTTTTGGCAGTGAGGTGAATATTAATGATTGTGATGATAATAAACATTATAATGGTATTCATAATCTAAATTCTGGAAATTATTTAATTAATGCTCATGCTGAAGATGTTGATGGGAATAAAGAAACAAAGAGTGAAGGTTTTGAAGTTCTGCAAGGAGAATTTATCTTGAATTCTCCAACAAGTAATTTATATGAATATATTGATACTGTTCTTGATAGTAATGGAAACGTATTATTAGATTATGATTTTAATTATTTAGCAACAAGTTGTAGGGTTGAATTATTTGATCCTTTTGGGATATCTATACAAAGAATTAATCAATGTGTGTATAATTACAATATGCCTCCGAGCTTCTTTGATGTCGACTCTAAAGATGGAAATTATGAACTTGATTTTACAAATAGAGATAATGGCGCTCTTGTCTTTACCACATCATTTGGTGTTGAAGTTGACCCTGATTTCGAATTATCATCTAGTGTTAGAGGTCCTGATGAATGTGATATTGATTTAGATTATGTTATATGGGAAAGAAAATATGAGCTATTGCCTGAGGAAGATTATGAATGCTATATAGACCATATTTTTAATGGGAATGGTCAAGGATTATATTATATAACTCCTTGTTTTGAAAGTACTTCTGGAACTTATAATTTTGAAGACTTGGCTAATGGACAACATGAATTTATGGGGCATGTTGAAGATGTTGATGGGAGGATTGGGACTGATACATTAATTTTAGATATTAATGGGGGAGTTAATTGTAATGATCCAGACGGAGGAATAGAACCTACCTCTTACCCTACGTGATTAAAGTTAAACATAAACATATAAAAATACAAAATGAATAGTATAAGAATGAAAAGAGGATTGGAAAAGAAAGGATTGTCGCCTGTTGTGGCTACAGTGTTATTAATAGCAATTGTTGTTGTTCTTGCATTGATTATCTTCCTTTGGGCTCGAGGTTTTGTGTCTGAGAAAACTCAGAAATTTAAACATGCTATTGAATTAGAATGTGAGAATGTTGATTTTACTGCAGATTATAATAATGCTGATGGGGAAGTTGTTGGTGTTGTAAATCAAGGGAATGTTCCGATGTATGGGGTTGTTGTTAAAGAAATAGGAATCGGGTCTGTTAATGTTGTAAATGTTAAAGAACCATTTGGGAATTCATTAAGTGTTGGGGAGAGCAAGGAGATTACATTAAACTCTGCTCCTGGAAGTAATACTGAAGCTTTGTTAATTGTACCAATCTTATTAGGAGAATCTAGTTCTCAAAGAAAAACTCACACTTGTGATGATGCATTTGGTTATGTGATTCCAATTAGTACTTAGAAAGAAATAAAAACCTATGGAGAATAATATGAATATAAATAAAATGAAAAGGGGAATGGAAAAAAGAGGATTGTCGCCTGTTGTGGCAAGTGTGTTAATTATTTTAATCACAGTTGTAGCTGCGATGATAATTGCTGCTTTTGTTATCCCGTGGATTGGAAGCATTGGTGATGAAGGGAAAGCTTGCTTTGATGTTATAGGTGATTTGGCATTTCATGGCACAGAGTATAATTGTTATAGTGAAGATGAATCACTAACAGGCTTTTCTATCTCTGTTAATAGTGAAAATATAGAAGGTTTTATTTTGTTGGCAATAAGTGGAGGAAGGTCTGATAGATATGTTATTACAAAAGATGATACTCACTCTGAGAAAATAAAGATGTTGGGCAATACTACATTTACTGATATTCCTTTGGATGTTCCTACTGAAGGAGGAATTAGAACCTATGTATTTAATGGGTTGGTAGATTCTTTTGAAATATATCCTTTATTAAGAGATGGAAAGAAATGTGAAATGGCGGGATCTTTAGAACCTTTATTATGCACAAGTGATGAGGTTGTTATTTGTATGAAAGATGGAACTTGTTAAATAAGTAAATGAGAATTAAAAGAGGACAGATTTGGGTTGAAACAGTAATTTATACTTTAATTGGCTTGGTTTTGATTGGAATTGTTTTGGCTCTTGTTACACCAAAGATTAATGAACTTAAAGATAGGGCTATTATTGATCAGACTATTGATGCTTTAAAAGTATTTGATTCAAAGATTTCAGAAGTTGTCGGAGAAGGTTCTGGAAATGTGAGAAATATTGAATTTGGAATTAAAAAGGGTTCTTTGACTATTAATTCCGAAGAAAATCAGATTTCTTATAAATTAGAAGGGAGCAAGGTTTTATACTCTGAACCTGGAGCAGAAACAAGTATCGGAAGAATAAAAGTTCTGACAGAAGAACTAGCAAAGGATAATATTGTAACTTTAACTATTGATTTTGATTTTGATTTAAAACTATCTGGATTAGAAGATAGCAAAACATTTACCTCTGCGGCAGTCCCATATAGATTTTCTGTAAATCATGAAGGATTTACAGGAGAGCCTGGAGATTTAAAAGAAATAATAAACATCGCTGAAATAGGATGATAAGGTTTAAATAAAAATTTTGGCTACTCCTAACGAGAAAGATGGTAGTAAATATAAATTCTAATCCAATGATTCCTGCTTTGCCTAGGATTGCTGATAAAACAAAAATTGACATGAGGTATTCCTTAATATCTCCTTATGCAAATGCACATATTTATTGGGACCCTGAATCAAGAGAGTTGGTTTATGATTTGGAGGAGCCAATGTTAGATAAATATGAAAAAGAAGTTTTAGATAAGTTAGAAAAGGGAATGTTAGAATTAATTAATATAAATTTAGTTGTTGAAAGAACGAATGAGGCCCTTATGGATTATATTAATAAGACTGCTAGATTATTAATAAGTGAGCTTGGTCTAAAGGTTTCTGAAACAAGCTATGAAAAACTATTCTATTATCTGTTTAGGGATTTTATTGGCTTGAATGAAATAGAGCCTCTTTTGAAAGACTATTATATTGAAGATATAGAGTGCAATGGTGTAAACACTCCTGTTTATATTATCCATAGAATTTATAGGAATATTAAGACAAATATCAAATTTAAGAAAATAGAAAATTTATCAAGTTTTGTTGAGAAACTATCTCAGAGGGCGGGGAGACATTTATCTTATGCTCAACCCTTGCTTGATGGTACTTTGCCTGATGGAAGTAGAGTTAATGCAACCTATACAAAAGATGTTACTTCTAGAGGGCCTACATTTACAATTAGGAAGTTTACTAAAGTTCCTTGGACACCCACTCAATTAATAGCACTTAATACTTTAAGTCCTGAAATGTTAGCTTATTTCTGGATTTTGTTACAATATAAATCAAATATATTTATTACAGGTGGAACTGCTTCTGGGAAGACAACTTTGTTAAATGCCTTGGCTTTTTTTATTCCTCCTGAATCAAGAGTTGTAAGTATTGAAGATACTCGTGAGTTGAACTTGCCTAGGGAAAACTGGTTACCTGCTGTTGCAAGAACTTCTATTGGTGTTGGGAAAGTTGGAGAAGTTGATTTATTTGATTTGCTTAAAAATTCGTTTAGACAGAACCCTGATTATGTTATTGTTGGTGAGGTTAGAGGTAGGGAGGCCTTTGTTTTATTCCAAGGGATGGCTTCTGGACATCCTTCTATGGGAACTATCCACGCAGACTCATTAGAAAGTATGATTAGAAGATTGCAAACACCTCCTATTAGTTTATCTCCTACATTGGTTAATGTATTAGACTGTGTATCTGTTATCTCTCATGCTATTGTTAAGAAAAAACAAACTAGAAGATTAAGAGAAATAGTTGAAGTTGTAAAAGTTAATCCTGACGGAGGCACAATAATTAACACGCCATTTTCTTGGAACCCTAAGGAAGATGTCTTTTACTTTAAGAAGCAGAGCAAGGTTTTTGAGAAAATATCTAATAGATATGGTTTATCAAATGAATTCTTACAGAAAGAATTTACAAATAGATCAAAACTCCTTTATGCAATGTATAAGAAGAAGGTTTTTGGTTTTCATGAGGTTGAAAATATAATTAATGATTATTATATTAATCCTGGGGCTGTTTTAGCAAAATTCGGAATTAAGTAAGTTTATGCGTTTACTATATAAATAGGTATTTGCTTCTTAAATCATGGAAAAAGGGGATGCTATTATTTTAGCTCAGCTTATTGGTTCTATGAATGATGCTGTTGCTAAACTTGAAAAATTTCATGAAAAAGGGGATGCTGTAAATTTAGATAAGGCAAAGCGAGAAATCTTGGAAATTCAGAAAAAAATAGATGGGATGCTGAGATAAAATGTTAGATGAATTAAGAGATAATATTAAAATTGAACAAGGACTATTAAGAGAATTAGTTAATTTTTTAGATAAATTAGAAAGATCTAAGCCAGAAGATGCAGAGCTAATAAAAGGAATAGTAGAATCTGTAAAGAAAAGATTAAAGTTAACTAACGATACTATTCCTGAACTGCTTAAACATGTTACTGTTTCTAAAAGGTTTAATAAAATAAAATCATCTAATCTAAAGAGTGTAAGTGTTAATGATAGAAGTGCTGTTTCTGTAAAATCAAGAGATGTAGAAAAATTCTTGTCTCAACTTAATTTGAGCAAGGATTTAATTAAGAGATTGAGAGAGAGAGAGTCTAAGAAAGAAAGAGTTTCTGGAGGAATTCAAAAACCTGGGACATATGCAAAGACATCTAATAGATTTTTTCTTAATACTTCTCAGGATTGGATTGATAATGGAAGGTTTAAATCCTTATTAATAAATTTAAGAAAAAGCAATATTAATGTTTTAAGTTCTACATATATTTCTATGATGTTTTTTACAGTCTTTATTTCAATAATCTTGGGAATCCTTTTGTTCATATTCTTATTATTCTTTAGTGTTGGTTTTGGATTTCCATTTATTACAATGTATGAAGGCGATTTTCTAATGAGGATGTTAAAAACCTCTTGGATTATTGTTGCTGTTCCAATCGCTACATGGGCCATGTTTTACCTTTATCCTGGAACTGAAAAGAGTTCAATTGGAAAGAAGATAGATAAAGAACTTCCATTTATGGTTATTCAAATGGGTTCTATTGCTGGAAGTGGAATTGAACCAGTGGAAATCTTTAAAATAATTGGACTTAGTGGTGATTATAAACATGCTAGCAAAGAAGTAAGAAAATTATTGAATCAAATAAATGTCTATGGTTATGACTTGGTTACTTCCTTAACTAATGTTGCTCACTCTACTCCTAGTGTTAAACTATCTGAATTATTTGGAGGATTGGCTATTGCAATAAGTTCTGGAGGAGATTTAAAAACATTTTTTGAGAAGAGATCAGATACATTATTGTTAGGATACTCTTTAGAAAGAGAGAAATTTACAAAGGTTGCAGAAACTTTTATGGATATTTATATAAGTGTTGTTATTGCCACCCCTATGATTTTACTTTTATTATTAATTATGATTTCGGTTTCAGGAGTTTCGTTAGGGATTGGAATCGGAAATATGAGCTTTTTAATAATATTAGTTGTTGCTGTAATAAATGTTTTATTTTTAATTTTCCTACATATAAAACAACCGACATATTAAAATGAAAATACAAAAAGCACATTGGATTGGGATTATTTTTTTCTTAGTAATCTTAATCACAGATTTGATATTCTTTCTTGGCGAAGATATGTTCTTATTCTTATTGGGAATTGGTCTAGCAATATTATTACTTCCTTTCCTACTTACAATAATAGTTGAAGGTAATCGTGAAAAAGAGAAGAATGAAATGTTTCTTGAATTTTCTAGAAATCTTGCAGAGAGTGTTAAGACAGGGACTCCGATTAGTACAAGTATAATTAATATGAAGGATAAAAATTTGGGGAGTTTGACTCCTCATGTAAATAAATTAGCAAATCAAATATCTTTAGGGATTCCATTGAGTAAAGCACTTGGAACTTTTGCAATAGAAGTTAAGAGCAACACAATTAGAAGAGCTATTGGATCTATAAGGGATGCAGAAGCTGCTGGAGGAGAGATTGATAGTATTTTAGATTCTGTGGCAAAATCTATTTATCAGATTGAGAAGCTAAAGAAAGAAAGAAGATCTGCAATTTATAGTTTAGTTGTTCAAGGATATATAATTTTCTTAATTTTTGTTGGAATAATGTTAATTATGGAATTCAAGATATTACCTTTAACTTCTGGAATTGGAACATTGGAAGGAGTTAGTAGTTTTGGGGGGTTGGGTGGTAGTGCTGGAAGTGCGGCGTCAGCAGATGAGTTGGCTAAACCTTTCTTATATTTATTATTAGTTCAGGGAATTTTCGCAGGTTTTACAATTGGAAAATTATCAGAAGGAAGCATAAAAGCAGGGATTAAACATTCTTTTATTCTGTCTATACTAGCTTTCTTGATTTCTACAGGAGCCAAACTATTTTTGGGAACTCCTGTTCCTGCTTTTTGAGGTATGTGAAAGATAACTTTTTTATACATTAAATACTTTCAGTATAAATGAATTTGACCTTAATGATACTATTAATTTATCTTGCTCTAATGTTTTTGATTGCTTGGTACTTTTCTAGAAGAGAAAGTCTGGAATCATATTTTGTTAACTCTAAAAAAACTGGCTTATGGTTGTTAACTTTTGCATCTTTTGCAACAATGATAGGTGCAGGATCCACTGTAGCAATTGTTTCTGAAACTTATAGCACTGGAATTGCATATGGAATAACATTCCCAATAGCAGTTATTATTGGTTCAGTGATGTTGGCAATATTGGCTAAAAAAATAAAAAAAGTCTCTGATGAATATAATATTTACACACTTCCAGAATACTTTGGGAAAAAATACGACCAAAAAAACAAAATATTATCATTGATAGTTCAAATATTTAGCATAATAGCTGTTCTTGGAACTCAAGCAATTGCAATGGCTTCTCTTGCTTCTGTATTGATAGGTGTTAACTTTAAGTTGGCAATCCTCCTAGGGGCAGCAGTAACAATATTATACACAACTATTGGTGGTTTAAAAATAGATTTTATCTCAGACTTCATTCAGTTCTGGATAATTCTGTTCACTTTTGTGGTTCTTGGAGTGATTTCTTACATTAAAATAGAAAACCTCCCAAATTTATTTTCAAAATTGCCTGAAGGACACTTGGGATTATTTAACTTCGCTGGTCCTGCTTGGTTTTTCGCCACAATATTTTTTGGAGGGTTGCTTTACTTAGGAACATCTACCTGGCAGAGAATAGCCTCTTCAAAAAATCAATCAGTAGCGAGAAATTCATTCATTCTAGTAATACCTCTTTTCATTATTTTTTCCTTACTTTTAGTTCTCATAGGATTAGCTGCAAGAATTATCTTACCAGATTTAGGTCAAACAGATCTAGTTTTATTTTCAATGATGGAGGCAGTTCTTCCACCTTATTTAGTTGGGGTGGGGTTTGCAGCTATTTTAGCAGTACTAATGTCTAGTATTGATTCTGAACTTATTGCAGGTTCTACAATAATCTATAAAACGCTTAATAAAAAAAGTCATTTTTCAACAAAAAAAGATCTTTTTAAAGCCAGATTAATTACTGCCTTATTTGGAATAGCAGGATTCGCACTAGCGTTTATAGTAAAAAATATAGTCTCTATGGCTCTATTTGCAGCATATATCACAATTACTGCTGCCTTGCCTTTAGTAGCAAGCCTTTATTCAAATAAAATATCTTCAAATGCAATCTTCTATTCTACATTGATACCAATAATATCTCTCTTTATTTCTTATCCGTTCATTGGACCAAACTCTTTTGTTTTCCCCCTAACTATTAGTATAGTGTTGCTAATTTTTTACGATAAAGTGTTCAAACTAAAATCACATAATGCTTCTGAAATTATACCTTATTAACAACATAAAACAACTCATTATCGGACTTTAAAATCTTAAACTTGTAATTTAATTCTTTTAAAACATATTCTAACCATTTTCTTTTTGGTTTTGACATTTGTTTTCCTGATAATGTTATTGTTGGAAAGCTAATAATAAGAGTTTTGCAGTTTAATGATTTCAACAATTCTTTTACATCTTTGTGAGGCATTTTTAGAATGTCTAGAACTTTTAGTATAAGACAGAGGTCTGCTTTTGGTAGTTTCTGGGGTTTTCTGAGGTCTGAAAGAATTGTCTTTCCTGGAATCTTGTTTTTTTTGAAATATGAATCAATAATTCTTAGATTGTTTTCATCTATGTCTTGAGCATAGTATTTAATGCCAGGTTTAGCAATTGCAATTGGATTTAATCCGCATCCTAAGTCTAGAATGGATTTTGCTTTGAATCCAGAGATTAATTTTTTGAATTTATTGTAGAATCCTGCCCTTTCCCTAGTAGATGAATGGTAATTTAATAGTTCTTCTATATTAGATTCTTGGACTAATTTAAATGGGTCTTTTGAAGTTTTGAATCTTCCGACTAATTTCCTTAGTTCATTCCTAACTTCCTTTATTATAATCTTTTCATCTTTTTTTGATTGTATTTTGAAATTATATTTTTCTAATACTTCTAAAACAACGCTGTCTGGAATCCCAGATAGTTCTTTTTTTAATTTTATTTTTTTAACTATATCCATCTTAAAATCAACTAAGAAAGTTATTTAAATATGCTTAAGTTTTCTATTTTATGAGGGATAAGAAAGGACTACAACATGTGGAATTTATTATTTCATTTGTATTTTTCATAGGGTTTTTAACAATTGCATTGTATTTTTTTAATCCTATTAAAACAGATAGAATAGTTGACCCTGTTTTATTTTATACAATTGAAGAAATTTCAGGAAACATTATTACTGATTTAGAATCTTTTTCTATAAGTCTTGATAAAAACTTAGATGGAAGCAATATTGCAATTCCTTTTTCAGAATATGCTGGTTTAAATGTCAAAGTTATAGATTCTTCTGGGAACCTCTTGCAGAGCGGATTTATCGGAGGAATTGTTTATATTGTTAAAGGTGAAAATGATTTTATAACAATTTTATTTAGTGAGGATTTTGTTTCAGGCAGTTTATCAGATGGTGTTTTGCTTGATGATTCTAATTATTCTATTTCTTCTTATGATAAAAGAGAAGTGTTAAGTGAATCAAAAATCCAGAGATTAAAAGAAGATTATGAAGATGACTATGAAAACTTGAAAGAAGAAATTAAATTACCTGACCAAGCTAACTTTGGATTTTCCTTAGAGTTTTCTGAAGATGATAAAATAACTGCTCAAAGAGATATTCCTGTTGGTTTAGAAGTTTTTGGTGAGTCAAAAAGACATGAAATATTGAGGATAAATAATAATCTTGAATTTGCTGATTTAAGAGTGGTGATATGGTAAAATGATGATTAAAAACAAAAAGGGAATATTAAGAATTATTGAAGCGACTATCGCAATATTAATTATAATTGGATTTCTATTAATTGCTCAGGCGAGAATTAGTGATATAAGTCAACCTAGCTTCAGCGAGAGAGTTTATGATATTTTAGAAGAGATTTCTAAAGATCCTGTAATGAGGGGTGAAATTTTTAATGTTGTTTTAAATTCTGATGGAAAATCAACTGTTACAAATGGAAACTTTTTTACTTTTGTTGATTCTAGGATTCCAGAAAGTTATCTTAAATTTCAAATTAGGCTATGTGATGATATTGATAAAATTTGTTCTATGGAATCTTTTATAGATGGTGAGATTTATTCTGGGAATAGAATCATTGCACCTAGTGTTGATGAATCTGAAATGGTTCCTAGAAAATTAGCTATTTTTGTCTGGAGAATTAATAATGGTTAAAAAATATGAATTCTTAGAGCATACTGCAGATATTAAGTTTAAAGTTTATGCTAAAACTCTGGAAAGGGTTTTTGAAAATACTGCTGAAGCCATTTCAGAAATTTTATCTAGGAGTGATGAAGTAAAAAATGTTGGAATGAAGAAAATAGAGATTTCTGGGAAAGATAATCCTGGTTTGCTATACAATTTTATTGATGAATTGATTTATCTATTAGACGCTGAGCAATTTATTGTTGCTAAAGCAAAGGTTAAAATTTCAGGAAAGAAATTAACAGCAAATATTTATGGAGATGATGCTTTGAAATATCCTGGATTGGATCACATAAAGGCTGCAACATATGCAGAGATGTATGTTAAGGAGAAAAAAGGCAATTGGGAGGCGCAGGTTGTTGTGGATGTTTGAGGATGTGGAAGTAACTTTAACAATCTTTTTTAAGGGTAGATAATTTGATATTAGATGGATGAATCAGAAGAAATGGGTTTTATTCGTGCTTTTGTTAATGAATATAGAGAAGAAAGAGAAATTAATCCTACGCTTGGGAGAAAACGAGAGCCCTCATGCATTATGCATGGAGAATCTTGGAATTTATTATATTGTCAGTTGATCCATACTAAGGAAGTTATCGGTATGAGTAGGGGAGATGGGTGGCCAGAACTTCAAGATCCTGAGATAAGGGCTGGTGTTTTGAGAGAGATTGGGTTTTATAGAAAAGAAAGGGCTGCTTGATTTTTTATTGAAAGGTTAATAAATACCTTTTTCTCTGTAATTAAATGATAAAGAAAATTGCTGAAAATGTTTATGAAATAAAGAAAGAAGGAAAGATGAAAGTGCCTGGTGTAGTTTATGCTTCTGAAATTTTGATGAAAAGTATTGAGAAAGATAAGACACTTCAACAGATAAAGAATGTTGCAATGCTTCCTGGAATTATTGATAAATCAATTGCTCTTAGTGATGCGCATCAAGGCTATGGATTTCCAATAGGTGGTGTTGCTGCTTTTGATATGGATTCTGGAATTGTCTCTCCAGGAGGAGTTGGTTATGATATTAATTGTGGTGTGCGTTTAATAGCTACGGGGTTAAAGAAAGAGGATTTTCTAAAGAAGAGAGAGAAAGTTACACATGACATAATGCGAGGCATTCCAAGTGGAGTTGGAAGGAAGGGAGAGTTTAGTTTTAGCGAGAAGGAAATAAAAGAGATTATGGAAAAGGGTGTAAAATGGATGGTTGGAAAGTATGCCCTGAAAGAAGATTTAGAAAGAATTGAAGATTCTGGATGTATTGAAGGAGCTGATGCTAGTAAAGTTTCTGGAAAAGCAATTGGAAGGGGGAGAAATCAGCTTGGTACATTGGGTGCTGGAAACCATTTTTTGGAAGTTCAATTTGTAGAAGAAATTTTTAATAAAGAAAATGCAAAGATTTTTGGTTTGAAGAAAAATGAAGTTGTAATTATGATTCACTCTGGCTCAAGAGGTCTAGGACACCAAGTTGCTTCTGATTATATTAAAAAAATGGAAGATGAATATGGGATAAAAGGATTACCAGATAGGGAATTAATCTATGCTAAACTTAATTCAGACCTAGCTAAAGATTATATTAAAGCAATGAATGCTGCTGCTAATTTTGCATTTTGTAATCGGCAGTTTATGACTTATAAATTAAGAGATATCTTTAATAGACATTTTGGAATAAAATTAAAAATTGTGTATGATATTGCGCATAATATTGCTAAGTTTGAAAAACATAAAGTCTCTGGAAAAACAAAAGAGGTTTGTGTGCATAGAAAAGGAGCTACAAGAAGTTTTGGACCTGGAAGAAAGGAACTAGGAAAGAGATATAAGAAAACAGGTTGCCCTGTTTTAATTCCTGGAAGTATGGGAACTTATTCTTATGTTTTATCAGGCACTAAGAAAGCAGAGGAATTATCATGGGGAAGTACAGCCCATGGTGCTGGAAGGGTTATGAGTAGAAAAAAAGCAACAGAAAGTTTTAGTGAGAAAGATGTTAAAAAAGAATTGAAAGAATATGGAGTTTACATAGAATCTGGAAGTGTTAAGGGTATTGTTGAAGAAGCTCCTGATGCATATAAAGATGTTAATGAAGTTGTTAGAGTTAGTGATGAATTAGGAATTGGAAAAATAGTTGCAAGACTTAAGCCTTTAGCTGTTGTAAAGGGCTAAGCAAACAAGGAATTATAGATTCAAATTTTACTAAAAATCTTTATAAAGTTGATTTTCTCTTTATAACGTATGAAGAAGAGGGGATTATTGATAGGTGTATTATTTATAATATTAATAATTAATTTAGGACTTATTAATGCACAAACTTCTGAGTGTAATGATGGAATTGATAACGATATTGATGGGGAGGTTGACTATGCAGGAGGCCCGTTAGAAGAACCAGCGGATACTGATTGTTGGGGCAATCCTGATGATAATTCTGAAGACGTTCTTGAGATTTGTACTGGGCAAGATTTAGATAATGTTAGGAATGGTTTAATTGGTAAGAATTACATACAGGTGTGTGATATTGATTTAACAGGACAAGAATGGATTCCACTAGGTTCAGATGCTTCTGGATTTAAAGGGAAGTTTGATGGAAATGGATTTAAAATAACAGGACTTACAATAACAACTTATGTTGGAGATGATGTTGGATTATTTGGGTTTGTTGATGCAGATAATGCAGAATTAAAAGGCATTGTTCTTGAAGGTGTTAATATTGATGTTATAGGAAGCAATGTAGGAGGATTGGTTGGGAGATTAGGATATACAGGCATAACTGGGATTGTTCTTAATTCTCATGTTACAGGAAGTGTTAATGGATTAGATAATGTTGGAGGATTGGTTGGATATTCTAAAAGTTCTATAGTAAATGGTTCTTCTTCTAAAGGAAGTGTTAGAGGGACAAATTATGTTGGGGGATTGGTTGGATATGTTGAGGGATTTAATGTTGGAAATACTATTTCAGAATCTTCTTCTGAAAGTTCTATTGTTGGAACAAATAGTGTTGGGGGATTGGTTGGATATGCTTATTGGGACTTTTTAATTGAAAGAAGTTTTGCTAAGGGAGATGTTTTAGGTCTTGGAGAAAATATTGGAGGATTATTGGGAGAGGTTGATGGAACCGCAGGAAGAGGAATTAGTAATTCATATGCTTCAGGAGATGTGAATGGATTAACAAAGGTTGGTGGATTGGTTGGATATGTTCCTACTGTCGATAGGTTAGATGTTACTAATTCATATTCTATTGGGGGAGTTAGTGGTTCATTTTCTGGAGGATTTATTGGATCTCATTTAGGTCATGGAACAATAATAAATTCTTATTTTGATTTGGATACATCTGGGCAAACAGAGGCATGTAGTATTGGAAGTAGAGATTGCACTGGTGTGACTGGAAAGACAACAATCCAGATGAAACAACAAAACACTTATTCTGGATGGCCATTTGGAAGTGTTTGGATGATTATTAATGGTGAAACATATCCTTGGTTAGATTGGGAAGGAATAAATGACATTTCATGTTCTACAGATGACCAAGTAATTTTAAGCTTGTCTTCACCTACAAATGCTCATGCCGAGATTTTTGGGCAGGACAATTATTTGGTTGATGTTTGTTACGATGATGTTTTTGGAAGTTCTTTTGATGTTACTGGGTGGGGCCAGGATCCAAGGGATTGTTTATTAGAAAATAATGGGGATATATTAAGGTTGTCTGGAGACACTAATGCACATGGAGAAATATTAGAAGAAGCAACTGCTGGATATCAAGATGTTTGTTATGGTGATTTAGTTTGTGAATCTATTGAAATGCCTGGCGAATGTGATATTGCTAATGAACAATTTGAAATTGTTTCATTGTCTGGAAATACTAACGCCCATTTAGAAAAAGAAGATGCTAATGGATTTAATAGTGGATATAGAGTTTGTTGTTTTTCTCCTAGTGCTGGTGCTCCTATTGGGGAAATAAATATTGTTGAATGGAGAAACTTGGCTGGAAATAAAATCGGATCTGATGTTGGAATAAATGCAACTGTTAATTCTACTGTTAAATTATTTGCAGACACTACATTTGATGAAGGAAGGGTTGTAACTTTTGATATTGATGAACGAGATTTAGCCTTCCATGATGATATTGTTGAGTTAGATGGTATTGTGGATATTAATGGTGATGTGGAAATTGAATGGTTTGTTGATGATAATGCAATGGAGGCTTGTGGAATTGGAATTTTAGAAGGTGAGTTTTGTGAATTTTTCTTTACAGCAATTGTTCTAGATAAAAGCCTGGAAAGTGATGAATTATTGGTGAATAATACAGAAGCTAATACTCCTCCTGACGCCCATATAGTAAGTCCGGTTCATAGAGGAATTTACTTCACTGATGTTCCAATATTATTTAACCATAGCAGTTTTGATGCTGAAGGAAATATTGTTAGCTTTACCTGGACTGTTTACAAAGATAATGTGTTTGAATTTGAAAATAATCAAGAAACCTTTTACCACACATTTACAGATGGAGCACAAAGAACAATTACATTGACTGTTGAGGATGAAAGTGGTATGAAAGATGAAGACCAGGTTGCAATTGTTGTTACAGAAAGCCCTGGAATGCTTGCTTATATTAATGTTCCAAGACATCTTCAAGTTGTGATGAATGAAACTCTTACTTTTGCATATAATTCAAATGATAGCTATGTGATAAACACAGAAATAATTGGCCTGATTAATGATCCTAATTGTGGATATGAAATAACTTGTGAGGGTGGTTATTGTCCTGATAAGACAGAAAATGTCCCTATTAATTGTAATGAACAATTTTTGATTGTTGACCCTCCATTGGATGTTGGCTTTTTAACTTTAAACTTTGGTTGGAAATTCCATGATGAACGTATGGAAAAAGAATTTCAGGAGCAAGGAAGAGTTAAAGGTAAAGATGTATTTGGAATTGCATCTAGTCATCTTAATGATAAATCTATTGATTTGCTTTTCAATATAACAAATGATGAAAAAGGAATTTATATGGAAAGGCCTGCAACTAGAGAATTTACACTTGTTGACCAAAGACAATGTATTAATGGGGGAGAGTTGTGGCTTGAATTATCTGATGAGGGCCTAATACTAGATACTTATGAAACATCAAGTAGTGATGCTTGTAAAGGTAAGGATGGAGTTATTGGAAGTAATGATGATTGTTGTCCTGCCTTACAAAGATGTACTTCTGATGGTTGTAGGGGAGATGAAGGAAGTAATATTACTTCTTGTGGAGATTATGAAACTGAAAATAATTGTGATGCTGATGAATATGGGATAGGCAGGTTACCAGAGCCTGTTGATTTAATGTGGGATACATTGTATTGTGGGGGGATGGATGATAAAGGAAGAATTGTTCAATGTTCTTGTGAATGGGACGGTCCTGCAAATAATAAATTATGTGCTTTGACACCTACTTATTACAATGGAACAGGAGGCGGGGATGAAACATGTATTGAAAATCAATGTATGTATTATTATGAAGAAGGTGAATGTAGCGATGGATTTATGGAACTTACTGTTAATACACATTATATTGGAGGAACTTGTGGAAATGACGAGCTAGGAAGGAATGAATGTACTGAAGGTGCTGGAGTATTTATTGTTCCTTGTGGAAGACCAACAATTGAATTACCTTTCTTTGGGAAATGGCAATTTATTGGGGCAGCTATATTAATAATGCTTGTTTATTTTGTAATGAAAGGTATGAATGAAGGCAAGAGAAAAAAGAAAGGTAAGAGATAGAATGAAAAAATCTAGATTAGTTATTTTTTTTGCATTAGTTGTGATTTTTACATTCGGAGTTCTAGCAGAATTTACACAAAAAGATTATGATTTAGAAACAAATTATGTTGAAGGAAATATAATAAAGGGAGTGGTAAATATTAGCTTTGATGAAGAACCTGTTGAATCTTTGTTAACAAGTAATTTTCTAGGCAACATATCTTTGCTTGATTTTCTAGAACTTAATAGTGTTGTTAAGGGCGTTGATTATAATTGTAGTACTCCTGGTTGTAATGATGATTATAATATTGGAGATGGTGTAAACCAAATTGTCTTAGGAGATGGGGAACTTCTTGGTCTAAGAATTGAGGGAAGTGATATTACATCTATTCAAACACTTGAATTCAGGGTTCAAGGAAATAATATTCCTTCTTGTGTTACTCCATTAGTTGTTGATATTTTAGATAGAGATGAAAAAATATTAGTTAGTAATAATTACCAGGATAATTCTTGTGGCTCTGTTGATTATGGTTGTTTTGATTCTGGAAATTCTGAAGTTACTGTAACTAATACTGCATATTGTAATAAGATAACACTTCCAAGAGGTCCTGCTTATAAGATTGGAGCTAGAGTTAAAAATAGTACGAATGGTGATTCTGCTGAATTAAAAATGGAATTGTTAGATATGGATGGAGATTTTATTACAGGATGCACATTACCAAGACATAGTCAGGATGAGCAAGATTTAGAATGTTTAATTGAATATAGTTTGCCTGTACAAACAGATTATTTAGTTTGTATCAAAAGGGGAACGTTAGATGGTGTTGGCGAGCCTAATTATAAAATAAAATCAGAGACATTAGATGTGTGTGGAAGTGATAATCTTGGCCTGACATTTACAAGAGACTATGAAATCTTTTCAAAGGTAATGAAATTTGATACGGCTAATTTACTAGTAAATAATGATTTGTTTTCAAATTTTTATAATGAAGATTTGAAAAACTATGTATTTAATTATATTCTAGATAATTATGATGGTGTGTGTAAGCCATATTGTGTTGTTCCAATAGGTTTTTCAGGTGTTTCTGATCTTCTAACATTTAGTGAGATTGATTTTAGTTATAAAGATGGAAATACATTAGTTAATGATAATCAATTCTATAAAGTTGGTATTGATTCTTCAACTATTGATTCCGATTACATGAGTTTGGATTTGGAAAAAGCTGGTTTTAAAATTCCATTTGGTTCTGATGGAAATAGATTTAAATTTTATATTGGTGGGGGCCTGGTTTTTAATCAAGTTATTAATATAAGTGAAGGTCTTGATTTTGATGTAAATCCTAAGTTTGTAGCATTCGGACAGAATGCTGTTTTCAAAGCTACTATTTTAGGAGGCCAGAATATAACTAAATCTGAATGGGACTTTGGTGATGGAAAGAAGGAAACCTCTTCTGGGGATACAATAACTCATAGATATCTTGAAGAAGGGGAATTTGAATTAGAAGTTACATTAACAAGAAGTGATAATGTGAAAGGAAGTAGAACTTTTACAGTTGTTGTTGGAGATGCTGAAGAGTCTTCTAGATTGACTATTGAAACCTATAAAGAAAGAATAGTTGAATTGAAAAGAACATTAGAAACATATACAACTTGGTTTAGAAGAACTGTTGAAGAAAATGTTGATCCTGTAGAATTAGAAACGGAGTTAAAGATTTGGGAAAGGGCTTATGATGATGCAGAAACTGATGAAAATTATACCAAAGTAATGCTTGGCTTATTGGACTTGAAAATTCCAGCATCTTTAAACTCCAGTAAAAGTGGTAAATTGCCTTTATTGATTGGATTTGATAATATAAATGTTGCTTATATTGAGGAAATAAGCTCTAGAGATATTGCAGGAGATGAAAAAGTAAAAGATGCTATTTCTGCTTGGATGACTGATAATTATGGGGGAGATATTAACTTTGAAGTATTAAATGCATTTTATGATGATGGACCTAAGGCGATTGCAACTAAATTTAAAATAGATATTGCTCCTGAAGGAACTCCTGAAAGCTCTTATTTTATTATGGATCATCCTTTGAAAGATATTGAGTTTTCTACTAGCTATGGTGAAAGAAGTATTGGGGATGGATTGTATATTTCTTTAGGGTCTGATAGAAGGGTTTTTGAATTTGCAATTTTAAATGAAATAAGTGCTGACTCATTGGGCCTTTATATTTCACCAATTGTTACTTCATTAAATGTTGAAGAAGGAGAAATTGAAGTAGATGATAAAGGATTTAGATTTGGCTTGTTTATAATTGGGATAATTGTTTTGTTTATTTTTGCATTAATAATTTATATAATAATGCAGGAATGGTATAAGAGAAACTATGAACATCACTTATTTAAGAGTGATAATGAGCTTTATAATTTGATAAATTTCATATATAATGGAAGAAAAGCTGGTATGACTAGCGCTCAGATTAAATATAAATTGAAACAAAGTAGATGGAAAAGTGAACAAATAAGCTATGCCATTAAAAAACTAGATGGAAAAAGAACAGGAATGTTTGAAATACCTTTATTTAGGTCAAAAGAAAAGAAAAAGATAAGGGCTGAACTAATGAAGAGACATCCAGGCACTAGTATAAATATCGGATGATTTTTTACTTATTAATGATAATTTTTTTAGCATAAGATTTATTAAAAGCACATTATTGATGTTAGTATGATTAGAATAATAAAAAGCTGGTCTAAAAGGATTTTGAATAGTTTATTTGGAAGAAAGGGTGAAATAAAGCTAGGTTTTTATGGGCCTCCAAACGCTGGGAAAACAAGTTTAGCCAATGTTATTTGTAAGGATTGGACAGGGGAGGGGATTGGAAAGGTTAGTGATGTGCCTCATGAAACTAGAAGTGTTCAAGTAAAAGAGAAGGTTGAAATAGAGCATAAAGGAAGAAAATTGACATTTAAAATTGCAGATACGCCTGGGATTGCAACAAAGATAGATTATGAAGATTTCTTGAAATTCAAAATGAAGAAAGGTACTGCTAAGAAAAGAGCAAAAGAGGCTACACAAGGAATTATCGAAAGTATAAAGTGGTTGGATGATATGGATGCTATAATTGTTGTTCTAGATTCAAGTCAAAATCCTTATTCACAAGTTAACTTAACTGTTGTTGGTAATATTGCAGCTAGGAAAAAACCGGTGTTAATCGTCGGGAATAAGGTTGATTTGAAAAAATCTGATTTGAAAAAAATAGAAGCTGCATTTCCAGAGTATGAAGTTGTTGGTATCTCTGCTAAGAAAAAGAAAAATATTGACGACTTTTATGAGGCTTTGTTCAGACTCTCTAAAAACATTTAAAAAGTTAAAATGGTTAAAAATAAAATGGCTAGGAAGAAAAGAGATAGTTCAAAAAAAATTAAAGGATTAAGTCTGCAAGTAATTCCTTTTTCTGAGATACATAATTTAACTATTACTGAAAGAATTAAGAAAATTTTGAAGTTGATTTTAGGAAATAAAATTGTTATTTTGCAAGGGCGATTGAGGGTTGAGGAAGAAATAAGGCTTATTGAAGATACAATGGCAATGGTTGACCATATTAAGTCTTTTAGAGGGATTGAATTGGCTGTTATTGAGCCTAATTTGAAGGATGCTGGTGTTTTTTCTAAGATGAAGCAAGGACTAGCAAATAGGTTGGTGGGAAATACAAACTCATTAACAATTATTGGACCTGCAACAATTGTTAAAGATATTAAGAAAGATCCTAGAAAGTTAGAAGTTATGCTTGGCTAAAAACCTAATTGGTTCACTACATAAAATTTTATTAATGTCTGTTTTCTTAATAATTTATGCCAAATCAATGTGTTCATTGTTCTGAAATTTATCTTGATGGTTCTGAAGAGGTCTTAAAGGGGTGTAGTAGTTGTGGGAGTAGATTTTTCTTTTATATGAGTCAGGAGAAAATGGAAAGGGTAAGGAATTCTAAAGAAGAAGGTGTTAATTTAAGTGCTGCTGAAAAAAAACAAGTTGAAGAAGATGTTAGGGATATTGTTGGTGTAGATAAAGATGACGATGTTCCAATTGTTATGGATTTTGAAAGTATAAAAGTTTTGAAGCCTGGGAAATATATCTTAGATATTGGTAATTTGTTTAGTAAGGAAAGACCTTTAGTGTATAAGCTAGAAGATGGGAAGTATATTGTTGATTTAGTTGCTAGTTTAGAAAGAAAGCAATGGTACAAGAAAGTTATTTAAAGTATAATTTGTTAATTCTGGTATGAGAATAGAGGTTAGCGTTGAAAAGAAGTGGGCGTTTGCTATTGTTGCTAGTGTGTTGGTTTTATCAGGAGTCATATTTGTGGTGGCTCAATGGAGTGACCCTGAAGTTTGGCATGGTGCAGATAGTGTAAAGATTGATGTTGATGGACAAGGAAATTATTATTCATTACAAGAGGCTGTTGATTTAGGTTTGATTGGCGGAAGTTCAACAGGTGATATTTCTTATGGATGTTTCCCTGTTCAAAATTTTGATTCATGTAGGTCATTTTATTCTCAAGGATTTTATTTTATAAATGGACATGTTGAAGGTCCTGATCCAGATCCAACTAATTTGTGTTGTACTGCAAGTAATGAATTTGAAATAAAAGAATTTTATGCTGTTTATGATAATAATGGGGGTGGAGACCCCGATTGTTGGATTGTTTCAGAGAATAAATATAAGAGAAGTTATGGTGTTCCTGATAGGGGTCAGAATAATGAATGGTGTCCTAAAATACCTCAGCCAGACGGTCATTTAGACCCTAGGAGCCAGGATAATTGTATCCAAGAATCCTTGAATTATTATAATGAACAAGAGATAGATGGGCGAACAGGGGGATGGACTATTATTCATTCTTACAAAGTTAGAGATATCAATATTAATTCTGGTTATGGAGACCCTTGTAATAGAGACTTTAGTGCAGAGCTTCTTGGTGTTGGAGTTAAAAGAAATCTTGCCTAATTAATCAAAAATTTTGGCAATTTTTATAAGAAAGCTATTTAAACTATAATCATTTAATTTTGATATGAGAATAGAGGTGAGTGTTGAGAAGAAGTGGGCGTTTGCTATTGTTGCTAGTGTGTTGGTTTTATCAGGCATAATTGGGATTTATGCCTATAATGTTATTCCTGGACAAATTCCAGATCCAGGTCATGCTTTATTAGGTGTACAAGGATATTTTGAGAATGATGCTAGTTTACAAGATAGTTTGGGTAAATTTTGTCAAGATGATGGGAGTAATTGTAATTTAGGGCGAAGTGATCATATTACTTATGATACTGGATGGTTTCCTCCTGACTTTAATACTTGGATTACTTTAGGAGATAAAGAAATAAACTATAGGGGAGTTTCTACACAATGGGATTTTGGAAGTAACTTAGTAATTAAAGAAGAACAAATTTTTAGAATTAGAGATAATGTTGATGCTAGTAAAGTCATTAGTGCTAGACTATTTATAAATGATATTGATAATAGGTATAATCTTAATCCATTTTCATATAGGTCCTTAGATTGTGATGTTATTTGGAATTATCTTGAAGGCCAAAATAGTGCAAGGCCTCTTATTAAGTGTGATGATCCAGGTAATTGGATAGGAGATGTTCCTAATCGTAATCTTGATAAATTTGAAGATCAAGTTAGATTAATAATTGAATTTCTTGATGAATAATCCCATAATTTAAAAACAATCCTAACTTTCTTAGATAATGATAAAAAGAGTTTTGAAAGAACAATTAGAATTAATTATTCCTAGTAAGGATGAAGTGGCTAGAATAAAAAAGGAAACAAAATTATTTACAGATGAATTAAATAGGGAGTTGAATAAAAGAAAAAAGATAGGAGATATTTTTGTTGGAGGAAGTTTTGCTAAGGGAACTCTTGTTAAGAAAGAAGAATATGATGTTGATGTTTTTGTAAGATTTGATTGGGGATATACTGAACTTTCTGAATTATTAAAAAAGCCATTGGAAAGATTAGCAAAAAGACATGGTTGGAGGGTTGAAAAGATACATGGAAGTAGAGATTATTATCGAGTTTATTTTTTGGAAAAAGGATATTTTGAAGTTATACCTGTAACTAAAATTAAAAAGCCAAGTGAAGAAAGAAATGTTACTGATTTAACTTATTTTCATGTGCCTTATATTAAAAAGAAAATAGGCAATTTACATGGAGATATTATGCTTGCGAAAACATTTTGCCATGCTCAAAAAGTTTATGGGGCAGAGACATATGTTAGAGGGTTTTCAGGATATGCTTTGGAATTACTAGTTATTCACTATGGGGGTTTTCAAAAGATGTTGAAAGCACTAGTAAAAATAAAGAAAGGTGATAGAATTATAGTTGATTCTGCAAAACACTTTAAGAAAAATGATGCTTTATTTGAATTGAATGAAGCCAAGCTTCAATCGCCAGTAATTCTGATTGACCCAACATATAAAGAAAGGAATGCTTTGGCTGCTTTATCTAGGGAAACTTTTGAGAGATTTCAGGCATCTAGTAAGAAGTTCATTAGGAATCCTTCTAAAAAACATTTCATAGAAAAGGAAATAGATATTGCTGGATTAAAAAGATTGGCTAAAGGAAAGAGGGAATTTGTTCAAATGAAATTAACAACAGATAGGCAAGAAGGAGATATTGCTGGGACAAAGTTAAAGAAATTTTCAGAGTTTATGGAGGTGGAGATTAAAAAATATTTTAAGATTGTAAAGGCTGAATTTGAATACCAAGATGAAAAGGATGCTGACTTTTTTCTAGTTTTGGAAAGTAAAAAAGAGATAATTCAGATGGGTCCTCCGATGCATACTAAAAAATTAAGAAAACATATTAGAGCTTTCAAAGATGCACATAAGAAGACTTATGTTTTAAAGGGAATTTTACATGCTAAAATTCCTGTTGATTTTACAGGTAATGAGTTTATTCAGAAAATTGCCAAGAATCCTGAGATAAAAGATATGGGGATTGTTGGGTTGAAGATTTTATCTTAAACTGGAATCAAACATTCCATTTAAAGATTCCGAGAAGTAAGGTGCTGAAATCCAGAGACCTATTTCATCTTCAGAATGTTCGTGTGTTATCATAAACAAAGATTCTTTTTTATCTGCTATAACAAATCTTCCTCTGTTAGAGGTTTGTTTTGCTTTTAGATTATGTTTTGAATTTAATTTTCTAATTTCATGTTCTTGCCCATTTAAGGCTATTTTGAATTTAGTGTTTTTCTTTTTTAGATTTTCTATTTCTGGTAAGAATACTCTAGATCTTTTATCAAAATCAGATACAGATGTACAGATTATAACTTCTTTTTTAGCATTCCCAAGAACTTCTCTTAATTTAGAGTTAATATGTGTCTTTCCTTTTAATGCTCCTGAAAGGTCCTCTGCCCTTACAGGTGAAATTCCTGTTTTGTATAATTGTTCTAATTCTTGATATTCTTCTCTTTCTCTTAATCCAACTAATGACTTAACCTTTTCATTAGCTTCTGTAAGAACATTTAACTTCATTTTTTCTAAAATTGCTTTGGGTTCTACTGCAATGTATTTAACAGGCTTACCTATCTTGATTATTGCGAATCCTCTTTTAGCTAAAGATTCTAGAACGTCATATGTTCTTGACCTTGGAACTCCTGATAATTCGGCTGTTTCACCTGCAGATACTATTCCTTTAGAAAGCAAAGCTAACCAAACCTTTGTTTCATAGATGTTAAGACTAAAATGGTCTTTTATCTTCTTAACTAACTCTGAGTTTACTATCATGTGAAAGTAATAAAATAGTGGTATATAAAGGTTTGGGTTGTTGTCTCTATTAAGTAGATGCAATTAGATAAGATAGGCGATTCCCAAAGCAATCAATAATCCTGTGGTTATGAAAGGCATGGCTGGATAGAACTTTCCTTTTTCTGAGATATAGAATAGATATCCTAATGCTACTGTGGCACCTATTGCTATGATTAATGCTTGTATTAATCCCATGGTTGCTAGAACAACTCCTGCTAGAATCATTGGGAATACAATGTCTCCTCCGCCTAAAATAGCTACATTTACTTTCACTTGTTTTTCTTTCTTGTTTTTCTTTTTGGATTCCTTGAATTTCTTTATTGCTAATCTATCTTTCTTTCCCATATAAGGCACAAAGAATCCTGGGAAGACCTTAACTCGCTCCATCTGGTATTTTGCCATTTTCTGCATAAATCCTGCGTGCCATACAGCATAAATATCATATAAGGAAATAAAAATTAAAAGAAGGACAACTGTCCAGACGCTTAATAATGGAATGAAGACTGCAGCTATTCCAGGGTAGACAAGTAATTCAGTTAGGTTGTGTATGATAAGATTTCTTTGAAATACTTTTAGGATTGCCAAAGGTATGGCCACTATGAGGGCTATTATTGCTGAACTTTTTATTCCAATTATGAAAGAGTTTAAGGCTAGTGAGATTCCAATTGTTATAACAACTAAGAACCAAATTCTTAGAAAGACTTCTGCCTTAAGTTTCATTAAAAGTAATATTAAAGACACGGCTATAATTAATGCAATTATTATTGATGTTGTTGCAGAGACGGGACTTATATCTGAAGGTGGATTAAATCCATAAGGTAAATTATACTCTTGGATCTCTTCTATTTCGCCTGTTGTCTCATTTAGAAAACTGAATGTCTCAGGAGTGTAAGCATTTGCAACAAATATTCCTATTAATTGAGCTATAAAGAACATTCCAATGAGGATTAATGTCACCTTTTTTGAATGTTTCATCTTGTTTTATGGGAAGCAGGGTTTTTAATTTTATTTAAGGCGGATTGTCTCGAGATTTCTTGGAACAATCGTCTCTATCCTATTCATCTTATACAATGAAGATGCGAGGTCTAAGGATTTTGAAACTTCACCGTGGTTAATTATTATTTTTTTCGGACGGGGATTCATTCTATTAATATATTGCACAAGCTCGTTTCTTCCTGAGTGTGCTGAAAGACCATCCATTGCTTTAACTTTCATTTTTACTTCAACTACTTCCCCAGAATCTTCTAGCTTTACTATTTTTTCACCGGATTTTATTTTTCCTCCTAGAGATACAGGAGATTGATAACATCCAAATACAAGAAGATTTTTGGGATTGTCTGCTAAATTCCTGAAATATTCAACAGATGCTCCGCCTACAAGCATTCCAGAGGTTGCAATAATTATACATGGGCCTCCCTCTATGACTTCTCTTCTTTCTGTTGGTGAACCAACACGTTTTAAAATTGGAGAAGTGAATGGATTATTGTCTTGAAATATTTGATTCCTTACATTTGATGCTAAAAAGTCTGGGTAAGCTGTGTGGATTGCAGTGATGTCCCATAACATCCCATCTAAATAAACAGGAACTTCTGGCAACTTGCCTGTTCGAATTGCTTCTTCAATTCTTAACATTGACTCCTGGGCGTGTCCTAATCCTAGTTCAGGGAGTAAAATTTTCCCTCCGTTTTTTATTGTTTCTTTTGCTAAATCTATGAACTCTTGCTCTACTTCTTTCATTGGAGGAAGAACATCTGCTTTTGAACCATAAGTGGACTCTAGAGTTACTGTCTCTGCTCTTGGAAATTTATTAACTGCAGGGTCTAGAAGTCTTGTACGTCTATAATTTGTATCTCCTGTATAAACGAAATTATGTGCCCCATTTCCGATATTTATATGGGTTACTGCAGATCCTAGAACATGGCCTGCGTTGTAAAAAGTAATTCTTATATCAGAGGTTATATCATGAACTTCTCCGTAATTTAAACAGATAGAATGTTTTACAACATCTTTTACTTGTTCTGCCCTAAATATTGGTGCTTCTGCTTGTTTATAGGCTACACCTATAAAATCTAGAGACAATAAAGCAGAAATATCTCTGGTTGGAGCAGTCATATAAACAGGGCCTTTGTAACCCATTTTAAACAAATAAGGAATTAATGCCGTATGGTCTGTGTGTGCGTGACTTAAAATTATTGCATCTATTGTATTTAAATCTCCTATTTCAGAAACATTAAGATAAGGAAATCTGTCAGGGCCTTTTGAAATTCCCACATTAATTCCACAATCTAGAAGAACTTTTGAATTTGAGGTTTGTAATAATATGCATGAACGGCCTACTTGTCTTCCACTTCCTAAATAGGTAACACGAGCCCATAAATCCATTTTTTCAGAAGTCCAATTCTGATAAATTTTTTCACCAATTTCATTTAAGAATTTTTTTCTGTAATTGTTGTTAGCATAAAGAACAGAACGAATTTTTTCTGTTATCTTAGATGTAATCGCAGGACTTCTTTGTACATTTGGGGACCACATTGTAGATTTTTTTATGTCTGTTAACATAGACCCTTGTTTTCCAATTACCATTCCTGGCTTTTTAGCTTCTATTATAACTGTGCTTCTTTGTGTGTCAAAAATTATGTTAATTATTTCTGCTTCTTCTGGGACTAAAGCACGAATTGTTTTTTCTGTTTCTTCTTCCGGTGCTAGAATTTTTTTATCAGCACGAAGTTCAATTCTCTTTTTAATTTTACCAACAACTTCCTTGATTTTTTGTTCGCCTTCTTTAAAGAATTCTTTGTTATTCGTGTAAATTACTATATTTGCGCCTTCAAAAATCGATTCGCTTATAACCCCCTTGGGTAATTCTTCTTCAATACTTTTTAGAATATCTGGCATTTTTACTAAATTAAACGTATGTTGGTGCAATTTCCTGAGAAATTGCGTGTTTTATTCCATCTTTTGTGATTGTGAAAACATCAATTCCATTTCCAGAACCTGTGTCTCTTTGTGTTGATGCTTTTAAAGATTCAATTGCTAGTTCTACTCCTTGTTGTAATGTTAGTCCTGGTTTCCATTGTCTTTCTAATAAACCTAAAATATAAGGCATTCCTGATGAGAAGTTTGCATCAAATTCATTTACTTTTGTAACAGAACCGGCTGGTTCTATTGTAAATAATGAAGCTTGACCATTTTCATCAAATCCTGCAACTAATGTTCCTACAATGCTTGGAAGCATAGATGGCGTCCTTATATTTTTATAAGTTATCATTGCAAGAAGGTTTGCAGCTTCTTTTACTGTTGGTCTTGATTTTGTTCTTAATTCTTTTAATTTCAATTCTGATGCAATAAGTTTATTTGTTAACTGGATATCGGATACACTTCCTGTGTATGATGCAGCTATATAAGAATTCACAGTATGTATTTTTTTAGAGCCTTTATTCATAACAATATTTCCTGCTGTAGAACGTCTGTCTGCCCCGAGGATAACTCCATCTTTACAGACTATCCCAACTAAGCTAGTATTAGATTTCAATATAGAGTTTTTTAATTCAGTGTCCATGAGAACAGAAGACCTCTTGTCTATGTCTAATTTAGAAGCGAGGGGTATTTAAATATTTTGTTTCTGCAAAATATTTAACTCTTCAACTCTAAAAGAGATTGAACATTTAAAGATTTCTATAAAATAATCTTGGATTCCCCATTCTGTTTTTTTATTTTAATTACATTATCTACAAAAGATTCTATTTTTTGTTCATGAGAGACAATTATTAATTGGCCTATATTTAATTCGTCTAAGATATCTCTAACTTTGTCTAATTGTTGGCTTGAGAATCCGTCTGTTGGCTCGTCTAAGATTACTAAATCACTTGTATTAATCTTGCTGAACAAGGAGTTGATTATTTGATTTAAAGCTAGTCTGTAAGCAAGTGCTACTGCTGTTCTTTCTCCTCCTGAAAGGAAAGAATAATCCAATTCGTAATCTCCTTGTGTGATTATTGGTGTAAATGTTTCATCAAGGTTTGCGTAAAAGTCGTCTGTTGCAAGAGTTGAAAACCATTTATTGAAAAGATTTGAAAATTCATTTCTTAAACGAAGCATTATATTTTTTTCTGTGAAGGATATTAAATCTAGGAAGCTTGAAGAGAGCCATTGTTCTATTTTTAAAATGTTTGCAAGTTTTGATTTTGCCTTTTCTTTTTCTTTTA
>PJEL010000671.1_pt1 | contig 39849 bp, 39 predicted proteins | sample 1853271 | NCBI WGS metagenome assembly PJEL01 (sample SAMN08108733, study PRJNA415343) | Invertebrate metagenome, whole genome shotgun sequencing project. | host: Globobulimina | place: Sweden: Gullmar Fjord | collected 2015-08
CCAATGGGCTGGGTCGCAGGGATGCCGGGCACAGAAACTGTTGTTCAAGACCTGACCCCTCTTACTTACCCCCTCGAACACCAGTTTTGAGGAGCGTAGATACTGCTATTCAAGACCTGACCCCTATTTGAACGTTTTTGACCCCTATTTGAACTATTTGAAGCTCACTATTTGAAGCTCAGGAGCCAGTGGCCGTCGACAAGGACCCACTCGGCGCGCTGTGCCCACTGACCCGTCTTGCGGGCGTCTTCGATGGAGGCCCAAAACGCCCCCGGATCTGCCTTGAAGACAGACGCATACTCGGGCTGAAAAACAACCCCGCCGGTGAGGATCCCGAAGGAATGGAAGTCGCGACCATTCACCGCACGGCCCAGCGCCTTTCCAGCTGCTTCGGATGTTGCATGCAGGATCTCCCCGTCTCGAGTCACTGCCGTCGGCTCCCAACCACGCAAAGTCGTGTCGGCGATACAGGTGTTCGAGCAGGTCCACGCCAGGGATAGACCCGCCGCATCCGAGGCCTTCGACAAGCCCGCTCGAGAGATCGCGCCACACCGTTTGTCGGCTACAGACGCCAGGCTCGCCGGAGCAGCAGTCGTGGCCGTCGGCTCGGGGTCGAGATCCGGGCAGAGCTTCGCCAGCCCCTCCGCAGGATCCCACACTGCCCCAACGGATCTCGCAGTCCCGACGCTGCACAACAACATCGCCTGCTCGGCCACGTCATTCGCAACCACCAGAGAGCGGATCGACCCCCACGCAGCTCCCACAGCAGCGATGCGCTTGTCGGCTGGAACTCGGGTCGCCGCCCACCCGTCGGCACGAGCCTGGTGAGAGGTCGTCCAGAGATCGAGCTGCAACGCGGCCTCTCGAGCCACATCAAGATCGCCGGCGTAGGTGTGGGGTGTCCTCCATCCATAGGAAGTCTTGCGGGGCCGCGCGCACTGGAAGGTGCCGGAGCGATCGGGCGCTGGGAGTCCACCCCCAGCGGGCTCCAGGACAGGCTCGGCGCGAGTCGTGCAGTAGACCAACGCGTCGCGAGCATCCCGCAGCTGAACTCCGAGCAGATGAGAGCGCTTGGGTTCCTCGTCGTCCGCTGTGTTGAGGAGCGCCTGGCCAAAGTGGTTCTGGTAGTCCTTGAAGCAGGTGCGGCGACGGATCGCCTCGACCGCAACACTCGGATCGTTTCGTATCGCCGCCCGATCATCGCCGGGCCAACGCGCCTTCCAAGCCTCGGCTCGCTCGGAGCTGAGCGTCTTCGACTCACAGTCGCCGGGCTGGACGGAGAACCCGGGAACTTCCCAGCTCTGAGCGGGATCGAGGGCGCTCAACACGCGGACCTGTCGCTTCGCGAGCTGCTCCGGCAGAACAATCTGGCCGACGAACCGGTCCGGCTGTCCGTGGTACTCGGCCAGCAACCACGCCGCCCGCCGCGCCCTCTCCCGAGCGGTAGCCTCGTCGATTCCCCACCCTGGAACCGCAACCTCGCCGACTGGGAGCAGGAGGACGGCCTCGCACCTGTGCAGCTTGGCCGCGTGCGCTGGAAGCATGAGGGAGGCAAGCAGGAACGGAATCATGGCGGGAGTGTATCGGAATCGCGCGATAGCATGAGGCATGGCTACTCAACCCTCCTGGCTCTGTCTTCTTGCCTTTCTCGGCGCGTGCTCGGTGTCTTCGGACGAGAGCACAGCGGTCGAAGCAGAGGCCCGCGGTCCGGAGACGGCTCGGGTACACACGAAGGAAATCCTAAGTAAGACCTATCACATCGACAAGAAGTACATGTCGATGACCGGCCCGTTCGGCTACAACCACGAGAAGCTGCTCGATGTCGCCAAGCCCGAGCTGCTTTGGGTGGTCGGCTACCAATCCGACATCGTCGACGCGACCTCCTCGAAGAAGATCTCCCAGGAATGGGCCTGCCACGCCAACCTCGACCTGAACACCGAGGCGTACTTCAAGGAGTTCCCCACCGCTCCGTCGATGTCGGGGCGCCTGTTCACGCTGTCCCAAGGCCAGTCGGCGATCGACTTCCCCCCTGGCTTCGGGATCCCCATCGCCTCGGACATGGAGCTGTCCCTGGTCACGCAGGTCCTGAACCTGAACATCGAGAACCCCGATCTGGACGTCAAACACCGGGTTCAAATTCGGTTCTTGCGAGACAGTGAGCTCACTCAGCCGATTACACCACTGTTCCAGGCAGCCGTAGAGGGGTTCAAAGCCCTCGAGGACGCCCGCTACTACGGCGTGAGCATGGACGACGCCCACAACCCCGACGAGCTCGGGCCGGGCTGCTCGGTCGGTCAGGCCGCCATCGCTGGCGATGTGGACCAAGACTCCCTCGGGCAGAAGTTCTCGGCCCACTGGCTCGTCGAGCCCGGAAGAGAGGTGAACCGCACCAACGTGACCCGTTTCTTCAACCTGCCCTACGACACCACTGCGCACTACATCGCTGTGCATCTGCACCCCTGGGGTGAGTCGCTGGAGCTGCGGGATCTGACGACGGGCGAGTCGAAGTACCTGGCGAACGTCACAGCAGCAGATGGGCGGATCGGCATCGAGCGCGTGCAGTACTACTCGAGCCCCGAGGGAATGGAGTTCCACAAGGACCACGAGTACGAGGTCGTGAGCATCTACAACAACACCAGCGACAGCAACGCCGACTCGATGGCGGTGATGTACCTGTACCTCGAGGATCAGCGATTTCAGAAGCCCAGACGCCTGACCTCACAATCACGCTGACGGCTTGATGGCCCTGGTCGCGCAATATCCCGGCATGTAGTTGGCGATAGGCTTCAGCCCGTAGTCGTCGAAGAAACCCGCGAGCAAGAGCCCGGCGTCGAGCTGGCCGCCGAGCTGATCCTCGAGGCTGTGCCCAAACTCAATGGCCTCGCCCTCGTCCCTCCAGCGCTTCACGTGCTTGGGCAGCGCGTTGAAGTCCGAGTAGGGCTGTGGGTAGCGGACCCGCAGCACCCCGCGATCCTCCATGTCGGGATCGAAGGTGTAGACCACCGGGTTGACGAAGCCCGCCAAGAGAGCGCCTCCTGGACGCAGGACCCGCGCGCACTCGCTCCAGACCGGGCGGATCTTGGGCACGAAGCAGTTCGAGATCGGGTGGAAGATCAGGTCGAAGGAGGCGTCTGCGAAGCAGCTCAGATCCCGCATGTCCCCCTCGACCAAGCGGATGTCGAGGCCCTCCCGCTCGGCGACGGACCGATCTTGAGCGAGCTGGGCGGGCGAGTTGTCGAACACGGTCACTGAGGCGCCGACGGCCGAAAGCACCGGACCCTGCTGACCTCCTCCCGAGGCGAGGCAGAGCACGTCGGCCCCCTTGAGCTCGCCAAACCACTCACGGGGAACCGGCTTTGTAGGCGTGAGAACGATGGACCAGCTCCCGGCCCGAGCCGCGGCGATGACCTCTGGACCGACGGGAATCGTGTACTGGTTTCCATCGGCGACCTTCTTGTCCCAGATCCTCCGATTCTCCCGCCTGACATCCATGTGCACTCCATTTGCCGGTCGCGTCCTGCGTCGACACCCACGCCTCTGGACTTGATATAGGCGCGCCATGTCCGATCATCCACGCAACAAGAAGCCCTGGAGTCGCAAGTCTCCGGAAGGTCCCTGGGATTACATCGTCATCGGCTCCGGAATGGGCGGCATGACCACCGCAGCACTCCTCGCCAAGCTGGGTCGCCGGGTCCTCGTCCTGGAGCAGCACTACGTCCCCGGCGGGTTCACCCACGTCTTCAGTCGCAAGGGATATACCTGGGATGTCGGCGTGCACGCGGTCGGAGAGGTCACCGAGCACAGCCTCACTGGACGCCTGCTCTCGAAGCTGACGAACGGAAAGCTCGAGTGGGCCTCCCTCGGAGAGGTCTGCGACGCCTTTCACTGGCCCGAGGGCTTCCGCATCGACTATCCAGACAACCCGCTGCAATACCGTGACAACCTCGCGAATGCGTTCCCGAACGATGTGGATGCCATCGACGACTATCTGCGCTTCGTGCGCGAGGTGGCCGGAGCGATGAAGGGCTACTACCTCGCCAAGGCCGCCTCCCCTCGCCTGGCGCCGGTCGCCGATCGTTTCCTCGGGCGACGGGCACAGCGCTACCTGGACATGAGCACCCAAGACGTGGTGAACGAGCTCACGGAGAACCCAAAGCTCCGGGCCATCCTCGTCTCTCAGTGGGGCTACTACGGCAGTCCCCCGTCGCGGTCCTCGTTTGCGATCCAGGCTCTGGTGGTCAAGCACTTCCTGCACGGCGGCTACTACCCGAAAGGCGGGTCCGCCGAAATCGCACTGCATCTGCTGCAGACCGTTGCAGATGCGGGAGGTTGGACGCGGATCAATGCCGACGTGGATCAGATCCTCATCGAGCGGGGGCGTACGGTCGGCGTGCTCCTGAAGAACGGAGAGGAGATCCGGGCGAAGCGCGTTGTGAGTGCGGCGGGTGTGATGTCGACCCTCGAGCGCCTGCTTCCGGCCGAGCACAAGGAGGCCGCCTGGAGCGCGGGCATCCGAAAGCTGGACCCCTCCGCGGCTCATGTCTGCCTCTATCTCGGCTTCAAGGGTGACATTCGCAAAGCCGGCGCGTCGGCGGCCAACAAGTGGTTCTACGACACCTGGGAGATGGAGGGCCAGATCTGGGACGTATCACCAGAGCAGGAGGAGCTCTCGCGGGCAGCGTGTCTGTACTGCAGCTTCCCCTCCCTCAAGGACCCCCGGCACGACCCAGGCCCAGAGATCCGGCACACCGGCGAGGTGGTCACCTTCGTGCCCTGGGAGACATTCGCGCCCTGGCAGGATGCGCGTTGGCGAAACCGTGGCCAGGAATACGCCGAATTCAAGCGGAAGATCGAGCGGCAGCTCCTGAATCAGCTCTTCGAGAAAATGCCGGAGCTGAAGCCGATGCTGGACTACGTCGAGCTCTCCACGCCGGTCTCCACCCATCACTTCGTGAGGCCCATAGCTGGGTCGATCTATGGGATCGAGCCAACGCCGGAGCGGTTCAAGAACCCATGGTTGAGGCCGAAAAGTCCCATTCGCGGGCTGTATTTCAGCGGCTCCGAGGTCGCGACGGTGGGGGTCATCGGGGCGATGATGGGTGGTGTGCTCGCTGGAGTTGCCGCCGAACCGATCCGAGCGCTCCGATACCTGCGGAAGGTGAACCGACTCCCGGGCTGAGGATCGAGGCCCTCCCTTCGCTCACAGTTCGGGTTAGGCCTCTGGCAAGGAACAGGTTTGCCTAACTAGTCCGCTCCCTCCCCTAAAAACTCTCGCCCGGCGATCCAAACGATCGTTCGCCGGGTCCAACTATTTCTGGGAGTCCGGGTAGGGAGCGGTAAGCAAGCCGCGAACCCCCTGATTCTCGACGTGCGTCCGCCCCCGCCTGCTCCCTTGGGAGCGGATCGTGTCTACCCTCATCGAGCGGCGCTGTGCGCGCTGCAGGACCAAACGTGCCTTCGAATCCACTGGTTGTTTCCGCGTGAACGGCAACGGCCGCAAGCTGGACGTTTGGCTGATCTACAGCTGCATTCGCTGCGGAAGTCGCTGGAACCTCACCGTACACACCCGGGTCAGTCCCGAGTCCATCGCCGATCGCCTCGTGCTCTACGAGAACAACGACCGCGATCTGGCTCGGGAGGTCGCCGCGAATCGCGGGATCCTGAAGTCCGCAAAAGCCAGGCTCTATCGCCGCTAGCGGCCGGACTGGGAGAGGTGCTGGTAGTCCTTGAGAGAGGACCACTGCCCTCCCCAGCCCCAGCCCGCGTCCTTGAAGGCGACCACCAGTGCGGACTCGGCGGTCAGCAGCGCGGGGACGTCCGTCTGCTCCCGATCCACATAGGCCTCACCCGCCTTGGGGCTCACTTTCCCGCGCTTGTTGATGTACGGATTCTCCACCGGATTCACGTCGATGGCGGTCCCGTAGCTGTGCTGGGACCAAGAGCTGCCGCCAGCGACGTTCCGACAGTTGAAGGCCGAGGTGTTGTCTGCCTCCATGGACTTGTCGTCGTCGCCGCCGAACTCTCGGACCGGGCGCATGCTCCTGATAGGATAGCCTGCGTCGAAGGCCGCTTTGAAGGCTGCAACCACCGTCTCGGCGACCGCTGTCGCGACGATCAGCTCTCCGTCGGCGACCGCTGCATCGAAGGCGTGGTGCTTCATCGCGATCTGACTGAGATCGTCGAGGTGCACTGGACAGCCCTCGTGCCAGGAGACGCCGGTCATGGCGGCTCGGACGTCTGGAGAGAGGGTGGAGATGACCGCGTTCCACTGGGCCTCGGGTGGCTCCGGAGGCTCGGAAGGGGGCTGCGGATCGGTTTCGGGCAGGGGCACCGGATCGGGCACGGGCACGGGATCGGGCACGGGATCGGGCTCAGGGAGGGCGGAGGAACACGAGACGATGAGAAGCCAGAGCATGCCGACATTTACCCAGTTAGAGCCGCCGGACGGAGGCAGCCTTGGAAATTCGCAGCGAGTCGCGCATCAACTATCCCCGAGCAAAGGTGTATGAGACCTACCGCGACAAACTCCGCGAGATCGCGGCCTATATGCCGGACATCAGGGAGATCGTGGTGCACTCCAGAGAGGAGGCCGACGGCATCGTCAAGCTCCACAACGAGTGGATCAGCGACCGCGAAGTGCCCAAGGTGGTCGCCAAGATCATCAAGCCGGAGCACCTGCGCTGGGACGACCACGCTACCTGGCACGACGAGGGCTTCTACGTCGACTGGATCATCAAGACCCGCGCCTTCACCGATGCGGTGACGTGCTCTGGGCGAAACTCGATGATCGCCGTCGGCGACAACGCAACAATCGTGCGGCTGACCGGAGAGCTGAAGATCACGGTGACCGGCATTCCCGGCGTTCCGAGCTTCCTGGCCAAGCGCCTCGCACCCCAGGTCGAGAAGTTCATCGTCGGCCTCATCACGCCGAACCTCAAGAACACCAACAAATCACTCCAGGACTACCTGGACGCGGAGTCGTAGTGGACCTGCAGGGAAAGGCCGTGTCGGTCACCAAAGAGGGCGAGCCCGACGGCTTTGTGATCCCGCTCGCCTACCACGGAGAGATGACGCCCAGCGGTGACACGCGGCTCGTGGCCTCGGCCCCTGCGTCCGACCTGCAGCGGGTCCATACCGCCCTGGTGGCGTCGCTACAGCCTCCTTTGAACTTCCTCTATCGCCAGAAGGTCGACCGCAAGGACCCCAAGCCCCAGGGCAGCCCACCGCGGGACTTCGTGGCCCTCGATCTCCCCCTTGATCGCGTCGAAGCCGCGCTATCCGCGGCGTCAACTCTGCTGTACCACGACGCTCGCTGCGAGATCTGGGTCCGCGGCAAGCTCGGCGAGCAGGTGATCCTCGACGCCGACGGCATGGTGTTCTGCTATCCAGACGACCCGGTGTTCCGAGACGCGCTAGACGCCGCTGAAGTCCTCGACGAGAACTTCGAAGCGATGGACAAACGGGACTACGTGAAGCACTGGTTTCACGCCGAGAACGACCAGGTCGAAGAAGAGCTGATGTTGCAGCTGCGCCTTCAAGAGGTTCCCCACCGCCGCGGCTGATATCTTCCGCAGCGATGATCCGACGCCTCACGAACGACGACGAACAGGCCGCCGAGGCGCTACTGGAGCGCGACCCCACGGTGAACCTGTTCCTCCTCGGGTTCCTGGCGGTGCACCCGCTCGATCGCGCCTGGTGGTACGGCGTGTTCCGCGGCGGAGCGCTGCGGGGCGTGGTGATGGTGCTCCCAGGACGACTCTCGGTGCCCTGGATCCCGAGCCGGGACGACGCAGTGGCCCTCGGTCACCACCTTGGCCAGCTCCACGGGCCGTGCATGTTGGTCGGCCCGCGCGAGGCCTGTGACGGCTTGTGGGAGACCTGGGCGACAGGGGTGGTGCCCATTCGACACTACGATCAGCGCCTGTATGTGCTGGACAAAGCGCCGGATGTTGGCCTCATTCAAGGCTTTCGCCGTGCAGACTACAACGACTGGAAAGCAGTCGCCGAGTATGCCGCAGAGATGGAGGAAGAGGATCTGGGCACCAACCCCGCCGTCGAAGACCTCCAGCTGCACGAGAAGGTGGTGCAAGAAAGGGTGAAGGCGGGCCGTACCTGGGTCATCGAGCGCGGAGGAGAGATCGTGTTCCAGGTCAACGTGGGCACCACGACGGCGTGGGGATGCCAGATCGGGGGCACGTTTGTGCCTCCCAAGCACCGCGGCGCAGGCCTCGCCACCCTCGGAGTCGCCGCGCTCATGGACCGGCTCATGGCGCGCCAGCCGCTGGTCACGCTCCACGTCAACGAAGCCAACCACCCGGCAGTTCGAGTCTATGAGAAGGTGGGATTCGCCCGGGCGGCTCCCTTCCGCCTGATCACCGTCAGGGATGGGCGATGAACCAGCGAGCTCGCACATGATCCACGCCAACGAAAAATTCAGCGACGCCGTCGAAAAGGCCGTCTCCGAGATCGAAGAACTCACCGATGCCGAGGTCGTCGTCGTCGCAGCCGAGCGCTCTGGGCACTACCGGGATCTCGCCGCAGTAGGCGCCTCGGGCCTCGCCTTGATCGGCCTGGTGGTGATGATGGCAGTGCCTTTCGAGGTGAGTCCCTTCATGGTCGCCCTCGACCTGGGCATGGTGTGGGTCCTGGCCGCGTGGCTGGCGAACGGCCAGTGGGCGATCCGACGACTTGCCAGTTCGGATCGAAGAGATGCCCACGTTCGTGAGGCCGCGGCCGCCGAATTCCACCGCGAGGCCGTGCACGCGACGCCGGGACGAACCGGTCTGCTGATCTATGTGAGTGCGCTCGAGGGTCGAGTCGAGATCATCTCGGACGTCGGCCTCGAGGCCAAGATACCGCGTGGAAAGTGGGCAAAAGCCGCCACGGAATTCTCCCACGACGATCTCGATCACTTCGTCTCCGGACTGAAGCGAGTTGGCGCAGTCCTGGCCGAGTGCTGCCCACCAACCGAGGGCAAGAAGGTCGATCTACCCAACGCGCCCAGGATCCGCTGATGCGTATTCCAGGCCGCAGGACCGAGATTCCGAGCTGGATCGAGGCACTTCCCACCGAGGTCCAGATCATCGGCGTGTTGCTGATCGGAGGTCTGTTCATCGGCGGCAACCTCATGTCGTACGCCCCATTCCTCGACTCCACGGCCCAGAACCTGGTGAGTGCGGGGGGGGCCATCGCCGCGGGCCTGACGGCGCTCTTCATCTACATGACCTTCGGGCAGAGCGCGGTGGCAAAACGGCACCTCAAAAAAGGTGTCGGCGTGCCCTCGAAGATCTCGCCGGAGAACGAGATCCTCCTCGGCCAAGGGGGAAGGGCAAACCTCGCCCAGCTCAACCGCCTCGGAGTCGTGGCCCACCTCGCCAAGATCGCCGATCGCGACCCCACCTTCTCCGAGCCGGTCTTCCACGACCTGTGTCGCGTGCTCTTCCGCCGCGCCGCGACCGCGGAGAGCGACGCCGACTGGGCCGCACTTCGGCCGTTCATCGCGCCCGTTGCCCAGAACTCCATCAGGGGGATCCTGAAACGACAGACCCACCCGGAGATCCAAGTGGGCCGCGCCCACGTCCTGCACGTCGAGGAGCAGGCCGCCTGGATCTTCCTGCGCGTCAGCGTGCACGCCCTGGTCTGCAACAAGGCCAACGAGTGGCGATACATCGACATGACCTGGGACATGCGCCGTGGAGACGCCGCCCGGTCGATGACGCCCATCGACATCGCCAACCTCGGCTGTCCCGCCTGCGGCAGCCCCGTCGAGCTCACCCAGCCGGACGGGAACTGCGCAGTCTGCGACACCGCCATCGGCCACGGCGAGCTCAACTGGCAGGTCACCGACGTGGGCTGGCGGTCGAACCAGACGCTGGTCCCCGAGGGTCTCGGTCCGGACAGCGGCGGCGACGACCCCTCCCTGCAGCCGCTCACACCGCTGGATCCAAACCTCGCCGGCAACCTCCGTGGGGTCGGCATGCGACACGAGGCCTTTGATCTCGCCGAGCTGGAGTCCCGAATCGTCGACGCGGTCAAGGCCCTGCACGCCGCCCTCGACAGCCATGACATCAGCGGGTTCGCGCCGTATGCAACCGAAGGTATGACCGCAACAATCGCGCTCCGCATCCAGCGGCTCGAAGCGGCCAGACTTCGCTGGATACGGAATCAGGTGGAGATCGGCGAGGTGGTGGCGGTGCGAGCCTATCGGGACGGCTGGCACGAGATGATCGATGTGCGCGTCGACCTGAGCCTGATCTCGGCGGTCGTTGATGGCAACGGAAAGGAAGTCGCGGGGAGCGTGAAGAATCCAAGGCAATCATCGGCCTATATGAGTTTTTGTCTTCCGACCTCCGGCGAGACCTACGACGCCGGGGCCTGGAAGATCTGGCGGACCGTGCGCCCGATGGAGTTTCTGCGATGAGGCGGTGGATCTGGGCCGTTGGGTTCGTCAGCGTGGCAATGCTGCTCTTCGAAGAGCTCGCCGATGCCCGAATCGGCGGCGGACAGGGCTATGGCCGAGGTGGCGGTGGTGGTGGTGGCGGAGGAGGAGGAGGCGGCGGAGAAGCCGAGATCCTGTTCCTGATCATCCGGCTCTGTATCGCCTACCCGTCCATCGGGATCCCGCTCCTGATCATCTTCGTGGGGTTCATCATCGCTCGCGCCTTGTTCAACAACCTGGGTGCCCGACATGTGAATCGAACCAGTGGCTCGTCCACACACCAGGTGGTGGCCCGCCAGCCACGACGAACTGGAGTCGAGCAGCTCCGGGACCGCGACAAGGCGTTCTCGCAGCCTGTGCTCCTCGACTACCTGCTCCTCGTGCACCGGCGAGCCTATGCGGCGCTCGGGACGAAGAACTGGGGGCCCCTCGAGCCGTTCTTCTCCAATGCAGCCAAGAAGGACATCACCCGCGAAAACAAAGGTGCGACATCAGTCAGCGAGATCGTTGTCGGATCCGTCGGCTTGGTTCGCGTCCAGAACAAGTCGTCGCTCACCATCCTCACCGTTCACTTCGAATGCACCCGGGTCGAACAGAGCAAACAGGGCGAGCGACGCGCTCTGGTTCAGGAGGTCTGGACCTTCCGGCGGGCGGCCGCTGCCCAATCACTCTCTCCCGAAGAAGTCATGCGCATGGGATGTCCCTCCTGTGGCGCCGCCGTGGAGTCGACTGTGATGGGGGCTTGCCCACAGTGCGGCACCGCCATCACCACGGGCCAGCTCCAGTGGCAGGCGCTGTCGGTGGACGTGAAGAGCCGGAGGCCGGTCAAGGCCCCCGAGGTCGGCTTCCTCCAGGGCGGCGACGAGGGCTCCGTCGGGCTGCCGACCGTCCTGTCGAGCGATCTCAGCGCCCAGCAGCGGCGGCTCCTCGGTCGCCACCCCGACTTCGACCTGGACCAGTTCCAAGGGAGGGTGCGCACGGTCTACAACCAACTCCAGGGCGCGTGGTCGGCGGGGCGCTACGGCGACATCAGGCCACACGTCACCGATACGATGTACCAGACACTGCGGTTCTGGATCGAGAAATACACCGCCGCCAGCCTCCGCAATCAGCTCGACGACGTGAAGCTGCTCAAGGTTGTCGTGGTGAAGATCGACCTCGACGCCTGGTACGAGTCCATCACGGTGCGAGTGTGGGGCGAGATGAAGGACTACGTCGTCGACTCGAAGGGCGCGGTCGTCGGAGGAAACGCCAAGACAGCGCGGCGCTTCTCCGAGTACTGGACCTTCCTCCGTGCGGCGGGAGCGACCACCAAGCCAGCAGCAAGTGGCGCTGGCGCAACCGACGGTAGCCACTGTCCGAGCTGCGGGGCTCCCCTCGACAACGTCAATGCCGCCGGTATCTGCGGTTACTGCGACACAAAAATCACAACTGGACAATTTGACTGGGTGTTGTCGCGGATCGACCAATGTGAGGCGTATAAGGGAAGCTGATCGAAGGATGGTCTCCATGGTCCGCAGTTCCCTAGTCCTTTTCCTTGCACTGCCAACCGTCGCTCAGAGCGCCACGCTCGTGGTTGGCACAGCCCAGGCCTACACCACGATCCAGGATGCGATCGACGCCGCAGCGAACGGCGATACGATCGAGGTAGAGGCTGACAGCTACAACGAGAACATCGCTGTATCCATCGATCTCGAGATCATCGGGCTCGGCGGATCTGCGAACACCATCCTCGACGGTGGCGGCGCTGTGATGGTCGCCATCGATGGCGCAACCGTCACTATGACAGGCTTCACTCTGGACAGCACCGCGCAGCGAGGCATGGAGGTCACCAATGGGGCGGTCGTGACAGGCGACGACCTGGTCATGACCGGCTTCAACCTGTTCGGCGGTTTCGAGGGTGCGGCGATGGCGGTCATGGACTCCGACGTCACGTTCTCCAACAGCGTCTTCGACGACAACTACGCCGACGACCAGGGCGGCGCCATCGCAATCCACGACAGCGTGGCCTCGTTTGCCGACTGTGACTTCAACGGCAACGGCTCCGACGAAGACGGCGGGGCCATGGGCCTGTACAACAGCGTGGCCACCATCGACACCTGTACCTTCGAGGCGAACGGGTCCAATGACGACGGAGGCGCCCTCGACATCGACGACGGGTCCGACGTCTCCATCATCAACAGCATCTTCAGCAACAACGTTGGTGACGACGCTGGTGGGGCCATCACCGCCGAAGACGGCGGCAGTCTCACCGTCGACAACTGCGTGTTCCTGACCAACGACACCCCCGCTGGAGGCGGCGGGATCCGGGTGCGACGCGACCTCGACCTCACGGTGATCGGTGGCATCTTCCAGGGCAACACCAGCCCGGGCAACGGGGGCGCCATCACGGCCGGCGACGGTGACCACAGCGTCGACGGTACGGTCTTCCTGAGCAACGAATCCGACGCTCTGGGCGGTGCCATCAACATGGCAGGCAACTGCAACATGACCATCGCCAATGCCGACTTCTCCTCGAACGTGGCAACGTTGGGTGGTGCCCTCTATGTCCGCGATGACTCCGTTCTCGGCATCAGCGACTCCAGCTTCGACGCCAACATCGCCGGCGCAGGGCGCGGCGGTGCCATCCGCTGGTTCCCCTCGAGCGGCACTCTGAACATCATCTCGTCCAGCTTCACCAACAACGTGGCGACATCGACCGGGGGAGCGATCAGCAGCGCGTCGGCAACATACGGCGACACGGGCACGTTCAACCTGGTGAACAACACCTTCATTGCCAACAGCGCCGACGACCAGGGCGGCGGAGTGTACGCCCAACGAGCCGACTCCCTCGCCGTCATCGGCAACACCTTCTGTGGCAACGACGCCGTATCCAACGGCGGCGGAATGGCGGTGGTGTTCGGTGCGCCCACCAACAACCAGTTCGAGAACAACGTCATCGCCGACAACGTCTCGGGCGGCAATGGCGGCGGACTGCGGTTCGAGGGCTCCAGCGACCCAGACCTGACGAACAACACCTTCCTGGGCAACGACGCCGCCGACGGCGGCCATATTCGGCTGGCCCAGGCGTCGGGAAACCTGACCAACAACATCTTTGCCTTCGCAGCTGGGGGAGATGGTGTGAGCCAGGACAGCACCAACGGATCACGCGACTTCAACCTGTGGTTCACCAACACCGCCAGCGATACCGGCGGGGCGTTGGGGCCCGGAGACCTGGGCGGAAGCGCTGTTTTTGCCGATCCGGACCTGACCGACTACAGCGGTGACTGCTTCAACGACGACTATGGGCTCGAGCCGGGCTCTCCGGCTATTGACGCCGGTGATCCGGCGATCCAAGACGCCGACGGAACCAACTCCGACGTGGGTGCCTTTGGCGGACCCAACTCGCCGGTCGACGACGACGGTGACGGCTACCTCGCATTCGTCGACTGTGACGACACTGATGCCGCCGTCAATCCGGGCGCGGACGAGATCTGTGACGGAATCGACAACGACTGCGACGGTGACATCGACGGTCCGCAGGCCAGCGACGCCAGCGACTGGTATCCCGACCTCGATGGCGACGGCTTCGGCGACGACGATGGGCGTGTGCGCGAGTGCAGTCCACCAACGGGCTACGTCGCCGTTCCGGGCGACTGCGACGACGCAGAGCCGGCCGTGTTCGACGGTGCCTACGAAGCCTGCGACGGCCTCGACAACGACTGCGACGGAGACGTGGACGAGGGACAGCCGATGACGGACTACTACGCCGACCGCGATGGTGACGGCTATGGAGACCCCGACACGGTCACCCAGGCTTGCGCAGCCCCCAGTGGCTGGGTCGAGAACGCCGACGACTGCGACGACTTCGAGCCCCTCGCCTGGACCAACGCCACCGAGCTGTGTGATCTCATCGACAACGACTGCGACGACGAAGTGGACGAGGGCGCCGAGACGACCTGGTACGAGGATGGCGACGGGGACGGCTACGGCGCGGACGGCGCAAACACGTTCGATTCCTGTGAGGGTGCCGACGGCTTCACCGACGACAACACCGACTGCGACGACTCGGAGCCGACGGTGAACCCCGGCGAAGAAGAGATCTGTGACGAGCTCGACAACGACTGCGACGGCGACATCAACGAAGACCTCGTGGTGACCTGGTACGAGGACAACGACGAGGACGCCTTCGGCAACGACGAAACCACCACCGAAGACTGCGAGGAGCCGAGCGGCTTCACGGCCGAGGGTGGTGACTGCGACGACAGCGATCCCTTCATCAACCCGGACATGGAAGACGACTCCGACGATGGAATCGATCAGGACTGCGACGGCGAGACGGGCCCGAAGTTCTCCAGCGAGAAGGTGAAGGGAACCCCAGACTGCGGCTGCGACGCGTCCTCGACGGGCGGTTCGACTGGCTGGCTCGCGCTCCTTGGTGTGCTGTTGCTACGGCGGCGACGCTGAGCAATCGAACCCGCTGACGGACAATTGTAGAGGTTAGCCCCGCGCCTCTACGAGCCACTGGATCACGTCCCCGGTCGTGCGGGGACCGTCCTTGCCCGTCTCCAGCTCCATGTTCCCGGACTTGAGCACCGGCCAGGCGTGAGCGCCTTTGTCGCAGCCAGAAGGGCGGAGGGCGACCCAGTGAGCGATTCGGAACACCGAGAACGCCTTGCGAAGCTGCTCATGGCGGTCGAAGCGCCCAACATCGATGCGGACGCGATGCCAGTTGTCGTATTCGCTGGATAGCTCGGGGTGGGCTTCGAGGAACTCCAGCCGCCTGCAGTCCCCACACCAAGGCGCGCTGAACTCGACGAGAATCGGCTTTTCATCGGCCACAGAGGCCTCGCACGTCTTCTTGAGGACCGCCTCGAGCTCGAGATCGGTGCGCTTCTCCCAATGGGGTGCGGGAGTGGCTGGGGGCGCGGGCTTGGGCTCCGGCATCTCGGAGGCGCAAGCGATGAGGACAAAGAGGTGCAGCATCGGTATCGCCTAACTTAAGACACTCTGGCGCAACTGGAGGTTCGCAATGTCCGACTCCCCCACCCTCACCGAGCTGACCGCCGAGGTCCGCGCCTTCTCCGATGCCAGAGACTGGGAGCGCTACCACTCCCCACGGAACCTCGCAATGGCGGTGAGTGTGGAGGCCGGAGAGCTCCTCGAGCTCTTTCTCTGGAGCGCCGACGAAGGCCCACAGCCCCTGAACCCCGAGCGCGCGCCAGCCGTGGCCGCCGAAGCGGCGGACGTGCTCATCTGCCTCCTGAACTTCTGCGACCGATCCGGGATCGATCTCGGCCTCGCCCTCCGCAAGAAACTCGCCGTCGCAGAGGAGAAATACCCCGCAGATCGCGTGCGAGGGAAGGCCCTCAAGTACAACGAATACGAGGAGTGGGAGGGGGGCTGAGAGGCACAATGCTCACCGACTCAGGTAACAATAGGCGAATGAGCACTATGTTTCTGGCACTTCTCCTCTCCCTGAGCACCTCCTGGGCGGGAGTGGACGACGCACTGTGGGCACAGCACCTCGACCAGCAGGTCGCGATCCAGATGATCGACGGATCGCAGCTCGTCGGAGTCCTGATTGAGATTCAGGGCGATCAACTCAAGATCAAGAAGCAGACCGGAGCGGTGGTCCTCGTTCCGAAGGGAATGGCTCGCTCGGTGAACGGCAAAGCTGCAGTCGCCGCACCCGCTCCTCCGCCCCCTCCCGCGCCCGCGCCCAAGGCTCCCCCAGTCACCGCGCCCGCTCCGATGCCAGCCAGCCAGCCTGTCCTCTCCGCAAACCGATCCGTCCTGAAGAGGCTCGGCACTCGGCTGGTCGCCGTGCAATATCGGATCGGACCCCAAGACCTCGGCCAGCACCAGTTCTGGAATGACGCCGGCGAGCCCAACAAGATCACCCCGGAGCTCAATCGCACCAAATCGCTCCGGGACTACGTCTTCATCGACGAGGACGGCGTGCCCCTCAGCTGGCAGGCTGGGTGGTCCCGCATGGGGGCCGAGACCGAGTATGTCGCGCTGGTCAAGGACATGAAGAAGCAGCTGATCCCGATCCAGGCGCTAGAGGTCGCGCTCGCGGTCCCGGGATTCGGGATGGCCGCATACAGCTCGTGGTCAGCCCAGGAAAACGGTGTCCTGGTCTACCAAGACCCCCTCTTCATCGGCGGCGTCGGGATGATTCTCGCCAATGTGGTGGTCGGTGTCGCTCTGCACGCACCGACCCGCCAGCGACTGCGCGCCGCCATCGGAAAGAAGGGCATCAAGAAAGCGAGGGACTACTACCAGCCGCCCGTCATGTCCGATCCGCAGCGAAAGTGACCTCGTCACCCAGGCGGATAGTCCCGGGCTCGATCACCTGAGCGGTGACTCCCCCCAGGCCGCGCATCGCGTTGAAGCCGCCCGGTCCAAGGTTCTCCTCCATGCGGCTGCAGGGCGCACAGTCGCCAGTTCCCTGCAGAAGCACTTCGCCGACCCAGAAGCGCGAGTGCTGCAGCGCGAGCAGTGAGATCCCTCGCACCACGATGTTTCGGCGGCAGAGCTCGGGAGGCGCTTGTTCCCGACCCACCAGAGACGCGATCACCGGGAGATGCTCGGCCTGAATCAGGGTAACCTGCCGGGTGCCGGTTCCCTGCCTCGAATGCCGATCTCCAGTGAGCCCGAAGCCCGCCAGCGCCTCGGCCTCCTCCACGACCGCTATCGCAGCACGAACCTCGGGCGAGAGCCCGATCCATTCGACCCGACCCGCGCGGGGAAAGACGCTCTTCAAGTCGTCACTCAGGGACCGGAACCACCGGTGGAGGTGCCAGAGCCGCCAGTGGGCGTCGTGGCCGTAGTGCCAGAGCCACCGGTCGGCGTGCCGGACCCGCCCGTCGGGGTCGTGCCACCGGAGCCACCCGTCGGCGTGCCAGAGCCGCCGCCGGTGGTGCCAGAGCCGCCGCCGGTGGTGCCAGAGCCGCCGCCGGTGGTGCCGGAGCCGCCGCCGCCGCCGGAGCCGCCGCCGCCGCCAGACCCGCCTGTGGTGGTGGAGGTGCCCGTCGAGCCCGAACCGCCGCCGGTTCCGCCCGTCGTCGTCGTGCTGCCCGTTTCACCCGTGTCTGTGACCCAGGTGGTGTCGGTGTCTGTGTCGGCATCGGTGTCGGCGTCTGTGTCGGCGTCTGTGTCGGCGTCGGCGTCGGCGTCGGCGTCGGAGTCCGCGTCGGCGTCGGAATCCGCGTCAGCGTCATCCGGAAGGTCAGTATCACCCACCGCAACGCCGTCTGTCTTATTGGAGCAACCTGCGAGAGCGATCAGGGCCAAGAGCGCAACGGTACGCATGGGATGTCCGTCTCCATGAGGGGTGGAAGCTGCGGACGTACGTCCGCTGGCCTTTCATACAGGCCTTTTCGGTAACTCGCTCAAGCTTTTTACACGCATTCGCAGATTCTCCTCGAAGATGGCATCATCAGATCTCTACCCCTGGTGACGTCGATGCGGATATCTCTGGTCAGTGCGCTGTTCGCCTTCGGTTGCGGCAGCACCCACGGCGGCCTGACAGCCGTCGATACCGGACCAGAAGAACTCGACACTGCGACCGAGACCAAGGGAACCTCGACCGGCGACCTCGACGGCGATGGATTCTCGGAGGACGCGGGCGATTGTGATGACTTGGACGCGAGCGCTTATCCGGGCGCCCTGGAGATCTGCGACGGCGTGGACAATGACTGCAACGGGCTCAGCGACGAGCTGGCGGCGGCGGCAACGCTCGACTCCAACACCAACTATGGCACCATCCAGGAGGCCCTCGATGCGGCCATTGGGGGCTCGACCATCGTCGTGTGCGACGGGACCTGGGGCGGCGCGATCAAGATCGAGACGACAGTCACTCTGTCCTCGGTCTCCGGCCAATTCGACTGCACGATCGACGGGCAGAGCCAAGACTCGACCATCACGGTCACCGCTCCCGACGTCGTGATCTCGGGCCTGACAGTGACTGGGGGCCTCGGCGCCGCCGGTGGCGGCATCAACGGCGTCGCCGCCGATCGTTTGAAGGTGGAGGCGTCGATCATCACCCTCAACTCCGCCGACTTTGGCGCCGGTGTCTATCTCGGCGACCACTGCGAGCTCACCGACACCATCGTCACCCAGAACCAAGCCATCGAGTATGGCGGAGGAGTGGCCGTAAAGGCAGCGTCCACCGCGACTATTACCAATGGAACCATCGAGGCCAACAACGCCAAGCTCGGCGGTGGCGCCTTCCTCTACGAGGGCGCGACGCTGACCGCCTCTGGCACGAGCACCTTCAGCGACAACGTCGCCGAGAGCGGCGGCGGTGTGTACGTCTGGGCCGGCGCTTTCTCCGGTGGCGAGCTCGAGGGCAACGACGCCATCTATGGGGGCGGGCTCTATTTCTTCGCTGGGGGCCAGGTGACCGATCTGGTGGTCGCTGGCAACACCTCGGAGCACGGTGGAGGCGCGGTCATTCACGGCGCTGCAACGCTCACCGACGTGGTCCTGTCCGGCAACGACGCCACCATCGAGGGCGGGGGGTTGTTCGTCGATGACGGCTCGGTGACCTGCGATGGTTCTACCCGCATCGACGACAACACGACCGATGACGACGGAGCGGGCGCGGTGGTCTGGAACGGCGCCATCACCGCCTGTGAGTTCAACGACAACCACGCCAACGACAGCGCCGGCGGCATCGCCGGTCTGGGTGACTTCACGCTCACCGACGTGATCCTGCGGGACAACAGCAGCGATGTCCGAGCGGGCGGAATCTACGCAAACGGCCCAGTCATCGGTGACATCACTGGCGGAGAGATCGTCGGCAATACCTCAGTGAGCTGGGGAGGAGCCCTCTACGCCAACAATGGCGCAGACGTCACCATCGACGGCACCCCCATCACCGGCAACGTCAGCGACTTCGGCGCCGGGATCTACATCAACCAGGGCTCCAGCGTTGCCATCAGCAACAGCTTCGTCGAAGACAACGGCGACATCGCCACAACCACCGGCGGAGGGGCGAGGATCGCAAACGGAAGCCTGACCTCGACCAACACCGGCTGGGGCGCGGAACCCCTCGACAACACACCCGATGACGTAGTGGCGGGCGCTGGTGGAGTAGTCTATATCGGCTACGAGGCAGGTGAGACCTTCACTTGCGACGAGCTCGCCTGCGACCCGGTGCCTTAGCTACGGCTTTCGAAAGGCAAAGATGTGCTCCCAGCGCGTCGTCTTCCGGGCGTGATCGACCCGCTCGACACTAGCGCGCGCCACACTCGTGAGTCCGGCAGCGCGAGCGGCGTGCTCGGAGGGGGCACTGGTGTCGATGGGGCCGCTGGGCATGAGGCCATCGCCGATGACGATCACGAGGTGTCCGCCGGGCTCCAGGCACGAGGCCGCCGACTTTGTCCACGCCGTGGTGGCCTCGACCCAGCGCTTCTTGGCACCTCGCGAGCCGTCTCGCCAGTCGCGGCGGGCACCGATCTCGTGCCTCTCTCCCCGCTTTGCGTGATCGCCGAACCAGATGGATCGGAGGTGTTGCATGGGCAGATAGTCATAGGTCGACGGGTAGGGCGGCGAGGTGAGCACCAGGTCGACCGGGGGGCCGATGGAGAGCTTGCGCGCGTCCGAGAAGCGAATGTCGGGTTTGCTCGTACCCTCGGGGATTGCATCGCGGAGATCGGTCATGCGCCGAGCGAGCTCGCGGGTCTTCTTGTGGAAGAGAATGGCGGTCGTTCCCGGCGGCCGGCGATGCTTGACCCGTCGGGTGGAGGTGTCCGACTGCCGCCAGCTCGTCTTCACCAGGATCGAGGAGAAGAGGGCCTCGAGCAGCGAGCGAATGTCCTCGTCGGAGGCCTGAATCCCAAGGCGCAAGCTCTCGAGTTCGCAGATCACATAGGGCGCATACCACTCCTTGATGGCTTCGTTGATGTCGCGCGGAGGCCGATCACTGGCCTGTCGGGCCGCCTCGGTGAGCTTGCGGGCGCGGGATCGCAGCTTGGTGAGGCGCTCGTCGCTCGGAAAGGAAGTGCGCGCCTTGGCAACCCGCACCGCGACCGGGCTGATGTCCCTGCCCACACAGCGCCGACCCGCGACCAGGGCCTCGATCAGCGTCGTTCCCCCTCCGCAGAACGGGTCGAGCACCGACCGCCCCGGAAAGGCCTCGACCAACATCTTGGCGCCGTCGGCGTGCAAGCCGGCCGGGTAGGTGTGGAATCCGTGGGTATGGCGATCGACATCGCCGGCGGCCAGGAGCGCGTCTGCGAGCACTCCGGCCAACTTCCTGTCTCCGAGTAGAACGGGTTCCAACCCCTCCTTTCCACTGGTCTTGCGCATCTGTCGTCCGCCGAGCCGCTAAAGTCTTTCTGTTGTCGTGCAATCGCGGGTCTATCAGACGTGCCAACCTCTGGCCTCATGGAACTCACAGACGCAGAACTCAAAGACCTCTATGACCGCTACGCACCCGTCCTCTACATCCGCTGCCGGAGCATCCTCCGCAACGACGAGGACGCCAACGATGCGGTCCAAGAGACGTTTGCCCGCGTCATCCGAAATCACGCCACCTTCCGACAACAATCCAGCCCGCTGACGTGGATGTACAAGATCTCCACCAACTACTGCCTCAACCAGATCCGGAACCGCAAGGGCCGGCGGAAGAAGCTCGACGACCACCGAACCGAGATCGGCGGCACCGGCAAGACCGATCAGCCAGAGGGAACCGAGGACCACGCCCGCATCATGGCGCTGCTGGAGGACTGCGATGAGCAGACCCGGCGCTGCGTCATGCACACCTATTTCGACGACTGCACCCGCGAAGAGACCGCACAGCTGGTCGGCGTGTCCGTTCCCACGGTCCGCAAGCGGGTGAACACCTTTCTGAGTCGGGCTCGGCGCGCCTTTGCCGCCGCAGTCCTCATCGCCTTCTCCCTCTTCCCCACTCTCCTGGGAACGCAGCCATGATGATGGACATCAACGAAGGGAATCGCCCGAGCCGCCTGTCGCTCGATCGCTACGCCACCGACGAGCTCTCCGGTGCCGACCGCCAAGTCGTCGCCGACTTCCTCGTCGAGCATGCCGCCGCACAGGCCCACCTCGAAGCCATCGAGATCGCCCGCACCGAGATAGCAGCATTCGACGCCTCGGCCCTGCGCGCCCGCGCCGCCACGCTGATCGATGAAGTCCCTGCCAACCCCGCGCCCGCCAATCGCCCCGCTGCACACTGGCTCGCCCCGGTCCTGCTGCTCGCCGCTCTGGTGCTTGTCGCCCTCGTACCCATGCTGCAGCCCGAGCCCTCCGCCTACACCACGATCCGCTCCAGCGAGCACCTCAAGGTCTACCAGCTCGAGGAGAACCAGCTGCACCCCTACGAGGGCAACGCACTTGGAAACGGTGACATCCTCGGTTTCAAGGTGGCAACCGCCGGCCACCGCACAGTCGTGCTCCTGAGTGTGGACGGAAACGGTGCGGTGAGTGTCTTCTACCCGGAGAACGGCGTGGATCCCCTTCCCCTGAATGGAAACGGCATCATGGCCCTGCCCGGCTCGGTCATCCTCGATAGCGCCCCCGGTCCGGAGATCTTCTTCGCCGTCTTCGACACCCCGGTTGCCGATGCTCGTGACGAAGCCGCCAGAGCGTGGCAGGCTGGTGGTATGGAAGGGCTCTCCGACTGGATCGACAACGACGCTGACGTGGCTGGCGTCGCGGTGGAGCGCGAATAGATGCTCGGCCGACTCCTGGCTGCCGGCGCCCTCGCCATCACGCTGGCCACCCCAGCGATGGCCCAGGAAGAGCTCCGCATCGGGATCTTCGTCGGCAATAACCAGGGCGCCGCCGCCGACATTCCCCTGCTCTTCGCCGTGTCGGACGCCCAGAAGATGCGCGATCTCTTTGTGGAGTACGGCCACATCAAACCCGGGGACGCGACCCTGCTCTCGAACGGCTCCCGCCACCTGGTCGAGAAGGCCTTCGACAGCATGCACAGCAAGCTCGTGAACGCCAAGAACAACGGCCAACCGACGGCGGTGATCTTCTACTACAGCGGCCACGGCGACGACGAATCCCTGCACCTCGGTCCCACTCAGATCGAGCACGAAGAGGTGCGGCGCTGGCTGGAGAACACCGGGGCCGACGTGAGCGTGGCCATGCTGGATGCCTGCCAGTCCGGCTCGGCGATCCGCACCAAGGGCGGCGTTCGTGGCCCATCATTCGGGTTTGCCGTCGAGGTCGAGCGCACCCAGGGAACCGCAGTTCTCACCTCGAGCGCCGCGTCCGAGCTCTCCCAGGAGTCGGCGGAGGTCGGAGGCGGCTTCTTCACCCACTACCTGTCCACCGCCCTGCTCGGCGCCGCAGATCTCGACAAGGACGGAGAGGTCTCGCTGACCGAGGCCTATGCCCACGTGCACGGCGAGACCGCCTTTGGAACGCGGGAAACAGCCGGATCCCAGAGCCCTCGCTATGACTTCGACCTGGTCGGCGCCGGCTCCTACACTCTGACGACTCTGGAAAAGGCCAACTCCCACCTGTCGTTTCAGGGATCACTCGACGGAACCTTCTCGGTATGGGACGAGTCGCGAAAGCGCTACGTAGCCGAGGTCAACGGCGAGAAGACAGCACAGCTCGCGGTGCGTCCCGGCACCTACTACGTGCACCGACGCATGCCCGGCTGGATGGACGAGGCGACCTACACCGTGCGCCGGGGCGAGACCCTGGCCGTCTACAAGGAGGACTTCGTCGCCGTTCCCTACGAGGAGTCGGCGTCAAAGGGAGATCTCGACCGCCAGGTGCGCCGCGCTAGCATGCCCGCGCTCTCGATGCGCCTCGCCATCGGCGCCCGCGGCTTTGGCCAGAAGTCCGTCGTCGGCACCCAGTACGTCGTCGACCACAGCATCCTCGGTGTCGAGGCGCGCTTCATGAAGTCGGGAAAGACCTGGTTCAGCTTCGACGTCCTCAACGGTGGATCCGGCGGAACCTTGACTTTCGACGAGTTCGGCGAGGTTCCCGTCACCGTCGGCAGCACCTCGGGAGGCGCGGCCGTGGGATTTGTGACCGCCCCGAACATCGTGCGGGCCGGACTCGGTGGAAAGGCAGAGGTCATCGCCATTCGCAGGACCTTCCCCGGCGGAGAACTCGATCCCCAGGCTACGGTCTCGGTGGCGGGTGGGGCGGCGAGCTTCCTCGGCATGTACCACGGTCGTTTCTCCGTCGAGCTGCAACTCAACTTCCTGATCATGGCGACCTCATTCGACGACCTGAAGTCACGGCCCGCATATGCAGAACCGCTGCTGTCCTTTGGCTACCGTTTCTGATCGCCGCTTGTGGCGCGCCCATCAGCAACCAGCAGCTCTATGAGGACGAGCTCTTTCTGGCGGCGCTGCCCTCCAGGGACCGCCTGGGCTCTCCAAAGGAGGTCCGCCTGGCCCGGGTCGGAGACTCCTATCTACTCGAGCAGGCGGTGTTCGCGGCCGCAGATCTCTCCGACTACCTGGCCCCCCTGATCGCGTCGGGAGAGACGCTGCGAACCGAGCCGCCGTCCGATGCCGGCAACACCATTCGTTCGTGGAAGAACGTGTCGGCAACGACGAAGATCGGCGGAGATTCCTACGTCTGGAAGACTCGCACCGAGATTGTCCAGGTGGAAGTGGGCACAGATCTGGAGTGGAGGATGCAGGCCGCTGGCGACCGGGACACCAACTGGGTCGAGGTGGCTTGGGGTCGCCACGATCCAGCTGGCAACGGAACGATCTGGTGGGACGTCACCACCGGGGCGACCGTGCTCGGCCTGTCCGACGACCTCGGCGTGCTCGAGATCACCTACGACGACACCGGCATCGAAGGCGAGCGAATGGTCGAGTTCGAGGTCGACGATCCCCTCGGGCTGCCCCGGGTGTGGTCCTTCATGGGCGACTACGTCATCGCTTGGTCGGGTGATCTGGCGATCACGGACGACGGCCTGTCCTACCCCGCCGCCATCCAGGTCTTTCACTCCCGGGAGGATGGAGGCCGGGCCAGCGGTTCGATCTACAAGATACCGGGCGTGCCCATCGGCTTCGAGAGCTGCTGGGACGTGAAGGGCGACTCCGTATGGATGAAGGGCGACGGGGACATCGAGGGTTCCGGGGGGCCCGGCGACTGCACGATCGCAGATCTGTTCGCGGAGTAGCCCAGGTCGCCAACAACCCAAATGAGTGCCTTGGGCACGCCCCGTTGGGAGGGATACTGCCGCCCGAAAACCGGGATACAGCGAGCTCGAGTCGGTCCAATGACCAACGGATCGCGAGCCTTGGATTATTTTTGTTTTCTCTCCGCGGCGTATGACATTGAACGGACGACATCAGCCGTGGTGCCCGCTTTGCAGATCTTCCCGTCCAACGCTGCCTCAGAGACTATTTTCATTATCGGCGGCGCTGGGACACCTGCAGCGGACGCAAACAGCCCGGTCTTCGGTGGTACGAATGACCGTAAAGTCGCCATCTGACCGATCCGAGACAGTCCCTACAGAAGAAACCAGAGGGGATCTAGATGTTGGGATCGAGTTTGCCGCTGCTGTTCTCGCTGGGACCTTTGCTGCGCATGCGGAGGATGGCCCGGCAAAACCAGACCCGTTCAAGGTGGGCGGCGTGGTGTTCATGCACGCCGGCACCGATCTGGATGAGGACGCGGAAAAGAGGACCGAGTTCGACATCGACCGGCTCTATCTGACGGTCAAGAAAGGCCTCGGCCACAACCTGAGGGTGAGAGTCACCACCGACGCAGGTCGCGAGAAGGCCCAGTCCGTCGCGTTCGAGGACTCCGCTGGGGGCGCTGTCGAGGCCGATGTGCCCGAAGACACCAAGATCCGCGTGTTCCTCAAGTACGCCTATCTGGAGTGGGAGCCCGTCGACGACGTGAAGGTTCGCTTCGGATCCGCGGGCACACCCATGCCGGGGTACTATGACAAGTTCTGGGGCTATCGCTTCGTCTCCAAGTCGTTCACCGACCAGTTCAAGGTGCTGCACTCGGCCGACTTCGGCGTGCAGGCGGTCGGCAAACACGCGGGCGGGGCCGTCGACTGGGCAGCCTCTGCGCTCAACGGCGAGGGCTATGGCAGCCTGGAGGTGGACGGGCGCCCGACGTTCCAGGGCCGACTCTCCCTCGACCCCCTCGCCAGCACCGACTCCAAGCTGCCAATCACGGCCTTCGGGTCCTATGGCGTGCCCGCTCCAGACGAAGATCCGGTCGGCGTCTTTGTCGGCGCCGCCGGCTACTCCATGGACTACCTCACTTTCTGGGGCGAGTTCGTTGGCCGCAGCGAAGGCGAGGTATTCGGCAAGGGCTTCTCCGCCACCCTCAAACCAGAGGCCCCCAAGGTAGCCGCGGTGTTCGCCCGCTACGACTTCTGGGATGCAGAGGCCACGGCGACCGGCGACATCACAGTCCGAGTGGTCGGAGGCATTGCGAGAGAGTTCCATCCCAAGGTGCTCGCCAGCATCCAGTACGAGCGCACTATCGAGAGTGACGAGGCGGGCCACGGCGCATTTGTGCGCGCACAAGCCGGCTTCTAGGCCTCCAAATCAAGAACAAACCAACTCATAGCGGAGAGACAATGCAGAATCCCAGAAACCTGTTCGGTGTAGCAACCTTGATTCGGTGGGCCCTGTGGGGCGTGATGGCGTTCGCGTTCATTGCCGCGGGACCTGCCCTGGCATCCGACATCGTGCTCTCGGGCTCCACGACCTGTCAGAAGCGCCTCATCGAGCCCTCGGCCTCGTCCATCCAGTCCGCCACGGGCCACAACGTCACCGTACGCGGCATCAACTCGGGCAAGGGCCTCGCCGAGCTCGCGAGCGGCAAGGTCAAGGCGTCACTGTCCTCCAGTCCTCTGGAACTCCTGCTTTCGAAGGCGGGGATGGCGAACAACGGCACCTACATAGAGAACGTCATCGTGCGCGATACCATCGTTCCTATCGTGCACAAGGACAATCCGGTCACCTCGCTCACCTGGGACCAACTCAAGAAGATCAACACCGGTGAGATCACAAACTGGAGCGAGCTGGGAGGACCGGATCTGCCGATCATCGTGGTGACCTCCCAGCCCACAGCCGCCACCCGGATCGTGTTCCAGAAGCTGGTCATGTCCAAGGAGGCCTATGTGTCCACGGCTCGCGAGGTCGTCTCCACCCGACAAGAGGTCGACCTGGTCGGACAGTTCAAGGGCGGTATCGGCGCGGTCTCCGAGAGCTTCGTCAAGCTCAATAAGGGAAAGGTCATCATTGTTGGCACAGAAGAGATCTCACGCCCGCTCAGCATCGTCACCAAGGGCGCGCCCGATGCCGAGATCCAGTCGATCATCGACTATCTACGCAGCCCGGCCGCACAAAGCAAGTTCATCTAACAAGTTGGCCTTATAGCACACTCAAGGGGAAGCACAATGAGGCTCACCACGCGACTGCTCTGGATACCGCTCGCGATCTTCGTCTTCACATTCGCCGGAATGGGCACGGCCATCGGCTGGAAGGTCGCATCATTCGGTGAAACCATGAAGGACAGTGAGCTCACCTCGATGATCTCCGGAGAGAGTCAGGCGCTACGCGTCTCCCTTGCGCAAGCGGTGCGAGGACAGCGAACCGCGAACGCGCTCTTCGGGTTGGAGATGGGCGACGATGGGCTCGCAAATGAGGTGGCAGCCGATCTGACAGCGATCGGGGCCGGCAGCATCGTCTTCACCGATCTCGAGGGCGAGCCACTCCTCGTCTCGGGGGCAGATCTTCCACCAGGTGCCAAGGAGCTGGTCGCGGCCGGAGAAACGACGCGTGGCTTGGTCCAGGACGGAGTCCTCGAGGAGCATGCCTACGTGGTCTTCGCTCCGGTCTACGACGTCGAGACACCCAAGGGATTCCTGGTGTTCGCCGTCGATGTGCCCCCCGAGCTCGTCGGTTTTGTGCACGCATTCGAAGCGAATACCGACGACGTGGCAGCGATGACGATTTCCGAGCGTCTCCTGCACAGCAGCGAGGCTCTCCACGACAAGGCCTCCGGGTTCGCAAGTTCGGCTGTGGTGCTCGTGGGACTCATCCTGCTGTTCGGGTTGGGGCTGCTCGCCGCGGTGCTCGGTCTGACGGCGCGACGCACTGTGCGGTCGGTGGCGAAGATCAACGAGGTGGCGACTGCGGTTGCGGTCGGGGACCTTCGCTCTAGCGTCGAGGATGTCGGGAACGACGAGCTCGGCGACCTCGCCACCGCCTTTCAGCGCGTCGTCGAGAGAGAGCGCCACCTGGCCGAGGTCGCCGACGCGGTGGGCCGAGGAAACCTCGGTGTCGACATCCGGGCGCAATCCGGGGACGACCAGCTCGCGACGGCCTTCCAGACCATGATCGAGGGAGAGCGCGTGCTGGTGAGTGTCGCGGAATCGGTGGGGAGTGGAGATCTCTCCGTCGCAGTCGACCTGCGATCCGACAGCGACCAGCTCGGGCTGGCGCTCGAGGCGATGGTGAACGATCTGCGCCAGTCGAAGCAGAAGAGTGAGGCGTCGCTACTGGCAGCAGAGTCCGCTCGGATCGACTTGCAGGACACGTTGAGCCGGATCTCGGTGTCGATCCCAGAGATCACCAACGCCGGAGACCAGGCCTCCAGCGCCGGACACAGCATCACAACCGGGGCAAACGACCAGGCGGAAGCCATTCTGCGAGCCACGGCAGTGCTCGAGGAGATGTCGGCGCTGCGGGTGACGACAACCGCATCGGGGCGCGAGGCGCGCACCATGACCCAGGACGCCCAGGAATACGCGCAGCAAAGTCGCGAGGCCACCGCCGAGATGGTCGCTGCGATGGGGCGGATCCGTGAGGCCGCTCATGGCGCTGGACAGATCATCAGCGACATCAACGACATCGCCTTCCAGACCAACCTCTTGGCGCTCAATGCTGCGGTTGAGGCCGCCCGAGCTGGAGACGCCGGTCGAGGGTTCGCGGTGGTCGCAGAAGAGGTTCGCAACCTGGCCGCGTGCTCCAAGGAGGCCGCAGACAAGACCAGGGGGCTCATCCAGCGATCGGTCGACGAGGTCGACGAGGGTTGGAAGTCCGCCACCAAGGTTCAGGACAAGCTGACCGAGATCGCCTCCAAGGTCCAGGACATCAACGGCCTCGTGGGCAGCATCTCCGAGACGGTAGAGGCGCAGGAGCTCCACGGCTCCCAGATCACAGACACCGTGCAGGAGATGAGCCGAGTGGTGGAGGAGAACATCCTGAACGCAAATGGCTTCTCGGTGGCAGCGGCAGAGCTGTCATCACAGACCCAGGAAATCCAAGGTGTGATCCGGCACTTCACGGACGCCGGGCTCCCTCAGGGCGGGCAGCGGATGACCGGAGACGACCTCGAGTTCGAGGCGTTCGCGTAGACACCTATTGGGTCTGCAGCTCGTACATGCCCGGATCGAGCAGACGCACCAGGGCCGGATGTTCGGGAGGCAGCCCCTGGAAGTCGTCCCAGTCCTCTCGTCCGGCTGGCGGCTGGGCAATGCCGGTGACGTAGTCCAGGTACTTGGGATCGCTCTCGTCGAAGATGTCGACGCCCTCGATCAGCAGGGCCTTGAGCAGCTCGTTGCCGGCCTCGTCGAGGTTGCCCAGCTCGTACATGGTCTGGCCGCGGCGCAGATGGATGAACGGATTGCCGAGGCCGCCGTCCAAGATGGCCTCCATCCAGGTGATGCGCGCCTCGTCGTAGTCCCTGGCCAGGAACTGGGCATCGCCGATGGCGGCGTGAAACCACAGCGAAGCGGACCAATCGCCCTTGGGCAGGGCCGCGAGCCCCACGCGGTAGGCGGCGATCGCCTCGGTGAACTTGCCCTCTTCGGCCAGCTTGTCGCCCTTGGTCGCAGCCTCGTCGACGATGGCGACCACCTCCGGTGGAAGTTCGGTCATTGCTCCTCCCCAACCGCTTCGTATGCTGCGACCCGTTCCTGGGCACGAACGTCCTCGGGATTGCCGGAATCGGAGTTCTTGATCTGCTCGATCTGATCGGCCACGAGCTTGTGATCGTCGGTGGGGATCCCGATCAGGAAGAGCAGATCGGCCCGGCGAACCAGATCTGTCGGCTCGACGCGAATCGCGCGCTCCAGCAGGGCTCTCGCCTTTTCGAGATCGCGCCCCCTCCACTCCGGGCGAATGGCCATCACCAGGGCCTGGGCCCACACCGCGACCCGCCGCTCGCGCTCGGCACCCAAGCGGCTGGTGATCTTCACGAGCAGATCGATGGTGTCCAGATCGATCTCTCCGGCAGCGCCGCCATGGACCTCCATCCAGCGCGCCCAGGCCAGCGCCGCATATGCCGCACAGGGCATGTGATCGGCATCGAGAAGATCCAGCGCCGGCTCCCAGCCGAGCTCGACCCGCCGCTGCTGAAAGGCGGGATCGGCGTCGAGACACTGGAGCGCGAGGGCCCGCGCCTCGGCGTAGCTGTACAGGGCGGCGCGGGCATCGGGCTCCAACATGCCCTGCACGACCTTCAGCCTCGCCAGCTGCCAGAGCACCTCCGAGCTGTCTGGCTGCAGAGCATAAGCTGCCTCTAAGGTGTCTTCTACTGGATCGAGACCATCGACACCCCGCCGCTCCCACTGCCGCTCGGCCTCGCGCAGCTGGATGCCCGCCTCCGTCGCGGCGACGTTGGGAGCGGACCGCTTGCAGGCGGCCAGAGTCATCAGCAAAACCAAACAGATCCAGCGCATGTCGCCGCACCCTACCAACTCGCGCTAAACGTCGGTCGTGAAGGAGCGATTCACCAGCAGCGTTCGAGGAGCCTGGAGCACCCTGAAGCGGGATCCGGTGGCGATCCTGTTGCCCACCGCTGGGCTCTTGCTCATCGATGTGCTGGCCGCAGTGGGGGTCCGCCAGTTCCTGGGCAGCGTCGACATGACGATCACGACCGCCGGCATCTCCCGCCTGGTCGCGCTGGTGGCCGGCCTCGAGCTCGCGGCGTTCCTGATCGGAGTCCCACTGCGCTCCCTGATGATCGCTTCCGCGGCCCGGGCGCTCGGGCTTGGTGTCTGGGGCCTCACCCGGGCCTGGTCGCTCTTCTTCGTCGCGCTGGCCATCGGTCTCATCCGCGGGCTCATCACGGCCATCCTCGGCGTTCCCCTCGCCTTGCTGCTCCTTTTCGTCGCCGGTCACGGCTGGTATGGGCTCGCCACCCTGGGGTTTGCTGCCTTGCTCCTGCTCCTTGGCTTCCTGCGCTTCATGGTTCGAGCGGTTTTCGGATACGCCCCGATCCTCGCGGTCGCCGACGGGAGAGGTCCCCTCGCCGCGCTGCAGGAAGGCACAGCCGGAGACGACCTGTTCGGCGTCGCCCTCGCGATGTTCGTCGGCGACTGCGCCACCATTACCGGCAGCCTCTGCTGCGGAGCCGGGGCGTTGCCGGGTTATCCAATGGCTGACCTCGCGATCCTGCACCGCTGGCACAATGAGCTTCCTGATCCTGAACCTGATCCTGTCGTGTAGCGCCTCGGAGCCCCCTGCAAAGCCCGAGGCCATCGTCGAGGAGGCCACGCCCAAGCCCGCTTCCGTGGTAGAGGGGATCGAGATCGAAGCGCTGCAGGAACTGCTCACTTCCAAGGCCGACAAGACCCGGATCTTCAACTTCTGGGCGACCTGGTGCACGCCCTGTGTTGCCGAGCTGCCGATGCTGCGAGAGTTTGCAGCCGAACACACCGAGGTCGAGGTCGTGCTCGTCAGCCTCGACATGCACAGCGTGCGCGCCAAGCGGGTCATCCCTTTCATCGACAAGTACGACCTGGAAGAGCTCACGAACTACCACCTCGAGGACAGGGACCCCTCGATGGCGATGCGGAAAATACCCGGTTGGTCCGAGGCAATTCCGGTGACCTGGATCGTGGACCAGGACGGCGTGGTCCTCAAACAGTTCAACGCCGCCGTGAGTCGAGAACAACTCACGGCGGCGCTGGCGGGCGACTAGCCTCCTGTTGACGCTCCGCCCTCCGGCAGTCCGGCAGCGAAGGATGGGCCACATCAATCCACGGATATCAGTCAGCATCCTTCGCTGCAGGCCTCCGGGCTGCGCTCCCTGTACTCATCGCAGAAGTCGCTATCGCTTCTTCTGCCGATGAGAACTAGCTAGGCCGTCCGCGCCTCGTAGACCGCCATCGCAATCCCACCGAACCCGGCGACTACTGCGCACATCCAGATGAGGAAGCCGAGGATGGGGATGCTCGTCAGAATGGCGAGCGCGGCGACGCCGATGGTCATGGAGATGTAGGGAGAGCCGATGGCATCCGGGCGCATCCTGGTGAGGATGAAGTCACCCAGGGCCTGGCCGGCGACCAGACGCGCCAGGTAGAGCCCGATGGCATAGGCGGTGAATCCGATCACGCCCAGCGGGAGCGGCACGACGGTGAGGATGGCGAAGGTCGACAGCACCGGAACCATGCACGCCACGACGAAGCCAACTCCGACGACCAGAGGCGCGTTCTCCTTGAGGGCACGGCCGGGTCGCGCCGCGGCGGTTCCCCCGAGGAATAGTGCGGTGAAACCGACGATCAGGCTGCCGATGAAGGTCCACGTCTTCCAGACCATGGCGCCTATCATGCCGCCGATGAAGCTCGGCTCGGGATCGGGCTCGGTCTCGATCTGGATCTCGGGGATCTCCTGGGTGAACTCCACGCCCCCGGCGATCTTGGCGTCGCTTGGTATCGAGGCCTCGGTCTCCGAGGTGTAGTGCAGGGCGCCGGCGATGTCGGCGTCGTCGCCAACCACGAGATTGCCGGTCTGCAGCTCGAGATCGCCGCCGAAGGTGCCGTCGAGGATGAGGTTCCCGCCCGCGCCCTGGACATCACCTTCCACCTGGCCTTCGAAGTCGACGTTGGCACCCCCAAAGAGCACATCACCGCCGATCCTGGACTCCGGATGCACGTAGATGTCCGCGGCGAAGGCGTACACATCGCCCTCGACGTTCCCGCGAATGTTCACGCTCTGGGCGAAGGCAAACAGGTCGCCCTCCAGGGTCTCTCCTTCCTCGACCACGATCTGCTGGGCGAAGGCGAAGGCGTTGTCCCGCACGCCGCTCTTCAGGCTGATCTGCTGGGCGAAAGCGTACAGATCGTTGATCTCCTCCTCGACGGTGAAGCGGTCCGCCATGGCAAAGACGATGGGCGCGCGGCTCGAGACCTCCTCGATCTCGACCAGCTCGGGCGCTTCCTCGACCGCTTCGAGGGGCTCTGGAGTCGGCTCGTCCTGGGCCAGAGCGGCGCCCGAGAGCAGGAGAGGAACGGCGAGCGCGGCGTTGCGGAGTGAGAGCGACATGATTTCCTCTTGTGTTGTCTGCACTTTCACGCATCCACGGGCCTGCCGCTCGCCCCGACTATCGAGCGGTCGTTTCTTCCGTCGAATGGTCGCCGATAGCGGCCAGCGGTCAGAGCTCGAGCAGCTCTTTGAGGCGACGCGCTCGCCGCCTAGACACCGGAATCTGCAGGTCGAGAGGCGCCTTCAGCTTCGCGAGATAGGTCCCTGAGTCGCCGGGAATCAGCTCCGCCAGCCACTCGAGCTGCACGATGGCCGAGCGGCTCACCCGCACAAAGCGCTCGTCGGGCAGCTTGTCCTCCAGCTCTCCCACCGGCATGCGGATCTCGAACTTGCCGTCGGGCGTATTGCCAAAGGTGATGGTGTCCTCCACCGTGATCGCCGCCAGCTGACCGAGCTCGATGGGCACGATGCGACCTCGCTTCCAGCCCGACAGGCGCTCATCGGGAGGGGGTGGAGCCGCAGCGACGGGTGCCTGCGCCCACAGGACCTTTCGCACCCTGCGGAGAGACTCCTCGAGACGGCGCCTCTCGATGGGCTTGAGCAGGTAGTCGGTGCCCTCCAGGCGGAAGGCCTCAATGGCGTGCTCTTCGTGGGCGGTGGTGAACACAACCAGCGGACGCATGCCTTCGGGGATCGTGGTGTGCAGCGTACGAAGGGCCTCGATCCCCGACTTTGTGGGCATGTCCACGTCGAGGAAGACCACTTGCGGTCGCAGGGTGAGGACCTGGGCGACTGCCGCATCTCCGTCCGCTGCCTCGCCGACGATCTCCACGTCTGGATGCTCTCCGAGGAGGCGGCGCATGCGGCTGCGGGCCCGGGGCTCGTCGTCGACGATGAGGGTGCGAATCACAAGGTCTCCATGGGAATGCGGAGCTGAAACGAGGTCCCCACCGGGCTCTCGACGTGTCTCAACGGCATCTCACCATAGGCGAGCTGCAGGCGTCGCTGCACATTCGCCAGACCGCCACCGGCGCCGCCAGTCCCGGCCGCCGGCCCCTCTGTCTCCTCACCGGCGAGGCGCGCTTTCACGACATCGGGCAGGCCAGGGCCGTCGTCCTGCACGTCGATCTCCACCGCGTCGTCGACCACGCGCACCACCACCTTCACCGTCCCACCCTCCTTGCGGGAGGCGACCGCGTACTTGATGGCGTTCTCGATGAGGGGCTGGAGGATGAGGCCCGGCACCTGCACATCACCGGCCGCCTGGTCGACCTCCAGCGACACGTTCAGGCGCTCTCCGAGGCGGGCATCCTCGAGGCGGAGATAGCGCTCCACCATCTCGATCTCCTGGGACAAGCTCACGTTTCCGGTGGAGGAGCGCAGCGCATACCGCATCATATAGGCGAGGTCGCCGATGAGATCCTCGGCGAGATCGGCGTCCTCGTGCACGAGCTCGGCCAGGGTGTTCAGGGAGTTGAAGAGGAAGTGCGGGTTGACCTGGGCCTGGAGTGCTCCGAGCTGGGCGGTGACCGCGGTGTTGCGGAGCTCGGCGAGGCGCGCCTCCTGCCTCACGATCTCCAGGCGCAGGCGGCTGTGGGTGTAGATGACAGTGGCGAGGCCAACGCCGAGGACCACCGTGCCCAGCGCGAGACTGAGGGGCGGCCGCCAGTGGCCAACCCAGTACAGGGTCGGTCGGGTCACGATGCTGGCGAGTGAGACGAGCATCACGCCGAACAGGGCCACCGCCGCATCGATGGGCAGGCCGAGGAACGGGGGAAGCTCTCCGTAAGTGGTTCCGACGGCCCGGCGCAGCCCGACGGCGCCGATCACCCCGACGAGCAGGGCTCCCACGGGCTGGAAGGCTCCATGAAGGAAAGCGAGGACGGCCGTAGCGACGAGGATGCCGGAGAGGGCCATGGCGAGTTCGCGGATCACGGGGGGATGGTAACCGGAGGGGGGTAGCGAGGTTGGCGAGGCCGGGGGCGAGGCTGGGAGGTAGGGTTCCTCGCCACGACGCCACGAGCCGCCACGACGCCACGTGGGGATCGGCAATGGGGAGCCCGGTCAAAGAGGGCCCTCCAGTGAGAGCTGGAGGGCCCGACGGATCAGCTGATCGAGGTAACGACGCCGGCGCCTACGGTTCGTCCACCCTCGCGGATGGCGAAGCGCATGCCGGACTCCACGCCTACCGGACGATCGAGATCGAAGCGGATGGCGGCGCGGTCCCCGGGCATTACCGCTCCGACCTCACCCACGTCGACCCGTCCGGTGACGTCGGTGGTGCCGAAGAAGAACTGCGGCATGTAGCCCGTGTGGAACGGCTGACGGCGCCCACCCTCGGCAGCGGTGAGCACGAAGATCTCCGCCTCTCCCGCCGAGTGTGGCTCGATGGAACCCGGCGCTGCCATGACCTGACCCCGCTGGACCTCGTTGCGACGAACGCCGCGAAGGAGCAGTCCGACATTCATGCCGGCCCGCGCTACTTCGACGTCGGCGTGGAAGGCCTGGGTTCCGGTCACGACGACCCGGCGGGGCTTGGCGTCTTCGTCCGTCATGCCGACGATCTCGACGCTCTCCCCCACACGGACCTCGCCGCGCTCGATCTTGCCAGTGACCACGGTGCCGCGACCGGCGATGGTGTGAACACCCTCCACCGGCATCATGAAGGGGCTGGTGAAGTCCCGAACCGGGTCCGGGATGTGCTGGTCGAGGGCATCGACGAGCTCGTGGATGCAGGCGATGGCCTGGTCCTCTACCCCACTCTCGAGGGCCTGGAGGGCCTTGAGGGCGGAGCCGAAGACGAACGGCACATCGGAGTAGCCCATGGTCTCGAGCTGCTCGGTGACCTCCATCTCCACGAGCTCGAGCAGCTCGGGATCGGCGACATCGCACTTGTTCACGAACACGACCATGTCGGCCACCCCCACCTGGCTCGCCAGGAGGATGTGCTCGATGGTCTGCTTCTGGGGACCTTGGGATCCGTCCACCAGCAGGATCGCCGCGTCCATCTGGGACGCGCCGGTGATCATGTTCTTCACGTAGTCCGCGTGTCCGGGGCAATCGACGTGGGCGTAGATCCGCCGGTCGGACTCGTACTGGACGTGGGACGCGATGATGGTGATGCCGCGATCTCGCTCCTCCGGTGCCTTGTCGATGTCGCTGAAGGACATCGCCTTGGAGCCGAAGCGCACCGCTTGAGCCATCGTAATCGCCGCTGTCAATGTGGTCTTTCCGTGATCAACGTGTCCGATGGTTCCAACATTCATGTGCATCTTGGCCATGGTGGCCTCCTGGTGAGTGATGGCCGGGACCACCCCGGTCATCGTTCTCCGCTCCTCGCGGAGATTCGAAATGAAAAAGCCCCCGACTGGCGGGGGCTTCAAACGTCGAGCTGCTGCTCGATTATGGGCACACCACGCCGGGGTCGGATGACGATGATGTCAGGTCCAACCGAGACAGTTCAGTAGTGGTGGGCAGTGTTCGCACGATGTTCATTCCGTAAGTCAGGTCAAGTCCGGAGTCAAACCCATGGGCTGTGAGCTGTCGTACATATTCCACAAATTCACGAGGTTCTCTGGGAATAACCGCGAATTGCGCGGCTTCGAGACCATATGTTCGTCAGCTTGCAGGTCATGGGTGCCAGACGAGGGACTTGACCGCCAACTGTAGACGGGAGGCGTCAACGTGTCGGGTCTAGAAATCGGCGGCCTTGACGGTCTTGCGGCCGTTGGCCTGGGCGCGACGGATCGCCGCTTTGAGCGTGCGTGTCACCTCGTGACCCAGCTCGTTCCAGATGTCTGCCGACGCGCGCATGTCGGCTTCGGCGATGATGGTCTTGACCTTGGACTTGACGATGAGGTCGGCGGGGTCGATTCGTGTGTCGGACATAGTTCCTCCTAGGGGCGCGCATCATACACACGGGTCACTGGGTTAGGACTGTGGGGACGCCCGGATGGTGGAATTGGCAGACACAGGGGACTTAAAATCCCCTGCCGAAAGGCGTGCGGGTTCGAGTCCCGCTCCGGGCATTTACCTTTCCGAGCGCCATTCTCGGAAACAACGGCACGCACGACAAGAGCGCTATCCGACCGCTTGACAGCAGTTCTGACAGCAGTGGGCTCACCTGAGCATCGCGTCGGCGACGGCGGCGGCGTTCTCCTGCATGTCCGGGAGGACGTGCATAGGTGTTGAGCGTGACCGTCACGTTGCAGTGTCCGAGCATCTGACTCACGACGTGGACCGGCACCCCTCGACGGAGGAGCAGCGTTGCCGACGTGTGACGGAGAGCATGCAGCCCAATCGACTTGATGCCAGCCTTCGCCAGCAGCGGGCGGAAGCGCTGACGGAGGACGTTCGGCCCGCTCAGTGGCTGTCCGGTCTGGTTCGCGAACACCAGATCCCAGGACGTGTCCCACGCTCCACCCATCCGGAGGCGCTCTTCGTTCTGTCGAGCCCGATGTGAGCGCAGTGCCTCCACTGCCAAGCCGGAGAGCCGCACCTGACGCCGGGAGCGGTTGGTCTTCGGCGGAACCATGACCCAATGCCCGGAGCGGTCCTCTAGACCCTTCGGAGCGCGCTCACGCTGAAGCTGATGGCGGATCTCCATGACGCCGGCCTTGAGGTCGACGGCGGACCATTGAAGGCCCAGAAGCTCCCCGAGTCGTGGACCGTGCGACACACCGACGACGTAGAGCGCGTACAGCCGATCGCCCCGCGCGACATCCAGTAGCGCCCGTGCCTCCGTCTCGTCGAGGTACTCCATCTCCGGGCGCTCCACTTTGGGCGGACTGGCGAACTGCACGACGTTCCGAGTGACTCTCTGTTGCCGTTCGGCGTCTCTGACAGCCTTGCGGAGCACCGCGTGTGCCTGGCGAATGGACGCTGGCGCGGAGCCCTTGTCGAGCATGTCGAGGTACATGGCGTCAACGTCAGCCGTGGTCAGGCGTGCGAGGCGCTTGCGACCGATGCGGGGCGTGATCTGGACATCGATCAGCGAGCGGTAGCGCACCCGAGTGCTCGGTCGGATCTTCTGCCCGTGTACGGCGATCCACTCCTGCAGGTACGCCCCGATCGTCTGCCTCTCCGATGGGATTGGGACGCCATCCTTCGCCGCCTTCAAGGCGTCAGTGAGTTTGGCGGCCACAATGGCGCGCGTCTTCCCATACACCGCCTTGCGCACGCCACTGGGCAAGCTCACCTGGCCCATGTAGCGGCCGTCCTTCCGCTTGACGATGGTTCCTTCTCCGTTGCCGCGACGCTTAGCTCTGGCCATCGGAGCCACCTTTGCCGAGCACTTCGGCCTCGAGGTTGTCCAGTCCGATGGCGAGCGCCTTGCGGATGATGCTGGCGCGACTGGGGCGACTCCAGGCGAGCAACTCCAGGCGATCCTCCATCGGATCGATCAGCGCATCGGCCCTCGCAATGAGGGGGAGCGGGATCCGTACAGGGGTGTCTCTTCGTTCGGGCATGAGAGCCTCCAGGGTTTCGAGGTCGAGATCAGCGGCGAGAAAGCCAGCGGTTCGAGCGCCGTCGGCGACGAGTGAGTCACGGAGATCGGCAAGCATGGCGCGAACGACTCCAAGATCGGCGGGAGAGGCCATCTAGGCAGCCCGCGCGTTCAGGAGGTCGCGTACGGTCTTCGCATGCCAGCGGCCACCGGAGCGGGGCAGGAGACCGTCAGCTGCGAGCGATTCGCCAACCTTGCGAAGGGAGAGCCCCGACTCACGGAGCGGCTTGGCGATGGAGAGGATCTGTTGCTCAGCCGGGTTGGCTTCGAGGGTCCGACCGTCGGCACTGACCTGCCATCCGTAGGGGGCGCGTCCACCGGTGTACTCACCGCGCGCCCGCTTGTGCTGGAGGGCTACGGAAGTGCGCTCGCCGATGGCCTCACGTTCCCACTGGCTCACCGAGGCCAGGACGTTCAGGACCAGCCGGCCCGCGGCACTGCGGGTGTCGATCTGCTCCGAGACGGAGAGCAGCGCACACCGGTCGCCGAAGTGGTTGGAGATCAGGGTGTCGAGATCGCGAACGGATCTGGTGAGCCGATCGAGCTTCGCGACGAGCAAGGCATCGGCGGTTCCGCTGCGGAGCATGCCGAGCGCTTCGGAGAGGCCATCACGGTCGAGGGTCTTGGCGCTGGCTCCGGCGTCGACGATGACGGCGACGAGCTCGAGGTCGTAGAGAGCGGCGTAGGCTTCGACCTTCGCACGCTGAGCGTCGAGGGACACCCCGTGGTCCGCCTGGGCTGAGGTCGAGACCCTGAGGTAGGCGACGGTGCGAGTGGCGGCGGGGTTCGTGCGGGTCATGGCGTCCTCTCTCAACAAGGACACTGTAACCCATTGGGATTCCGTTCGGCTTCCTTTTTGTTACCACGCGGTCCCGTAGGAACAGTGGCGGACTCCAGTGAACGCAGATCGCGGTATCGTTTCCGTTCCGGAGACAGCGCAAAATGGCACGAACAACCCTCGCGATGATCCTGATCTCGACCCTGATCGCTTGCTCCGGTGGCGCCGATGGGCCTCCCGGTGCCGATGGCGTCGATGGAGAGCAGGGCGTTCCAGGACAGGACGGAGCCGACGGACTCGATGGAGTGCCCGGCGAGGACGGAGCTGACGGTGCTCCAGGAGTCGATGGACAAGACGGAGCTGACGGGGCTCCAGGTGTGGACGGACGGGACGGTGCTCCCGGGAGCGATGGCCTCCACTGCTGGGACGCCGATGGCGATGGTGTGTGCGGTGTCGGCGAAGACGTGGACGGCTCCGGGGCGTGCGATGCGGCCGACTGCCAAGGTGCCGACGGCATAGCGGGGGTCGATGGCCTCGACGGATCGGACGGGGCGCCGGGTGTCGACGGACAAGACGGAGCGCAGGGGCCTCCCGGCGTGGACGGCGCCGATGGGCAGGACGGTGCGCCGGGTGCGGACGGCGCCGATGGTATGCAGGGACCCCCTGGTCTCGACGGACAGGATGGTGCCCCAGGTATCCAAGGACCACCGGGAGCCGACGGAGCGCCGGGAGCGGATGGTGCCCCGGGACTGAACGGACAGGACGGTGCCGACGGTGCGCCGGGAGCGAACGGCCTCGATGGTGCACCTGGACTCAATGGGGCCGATGGGGCTCCAGGACTCGACGGAGAAGATGGTCTGCAGGGTCCTCCAGGACTCGACGGACGGGACGGAGCGGATGGGGCACCTGGCATCCAAGGACCACCTGGGGTTGACGGTGCACC